>TARA_R110001606_G_scaffold72450_3_pt1 | contig 148769 bp, 104 predicted proteins | sample TARA_R110001606 | Tara Oceans TARA_R110001606 (sample SAMEA4398315) | marine metagenome | biome: Polar Biome; feature: [SRF] surface water layer (ENVO:00010504); material: water (ENVO:00002006), including particulate matter (ENVO:01000060) such as... | depth 5 m | reverse complement strand
GATTCAGATGATAATGATGGCCCGCTGGGCGACAAAGATGATGATGGCGTGAAAAACGGCGATGAAGATCGCAACGAAAACGGTGATCCGACCGACGACGACACCGATGGAGACGGAGTTCCCGACTTCCTGGATGATGACGACGATGGAGATGGTGTGCCGACCAGGGATGAAGATCGCAACGGAGACGGTGACCCAACCAACGATGATACCGATGGAGATGGTATTCCCGATTACCTGGATGACGACGACGATGGTGATGGAATATTAACCAAAGACGAAGATCTCAATGGTGATGGAGACCCAACCAACGATGATTCAGATGGTGATGGGATCCCTGACTATCTCGATGATAAAGATGACAGTAAAGTTCTTGAAATACCAAAAGGATTTTCGCCTAATGGGGACGGTATCAACGATGCATTTATTATTGAAGGGATCGAAAATTACCCGAACAATACAGTGCAAATATTTAACCGGTGGGGTAATGCGGTATTTGAGGTGAAAGGATACGACAATCGGAGCAAGGTTTGGGCCAGTGAATCTAATATAGGTCTGATTCTGGGCGCAAATAAAGTCCCCGATGGCACATACTTCTATCTCGTCGACCTGGGAGACGGAAGTAAACCATATTCAGGTTTTGTGGTAATCAATTCAGGAAAATTCTAAGAAAAATGGATAGGATGAAGTCCCTTGTTAAAGTATTGATCTCTGTGGCTGCCACTGCCTTTAGCTTCTCAGCAAACGCACAGCAGCAGCCAATGTTCACGCAATATATGTTCAATGGTCTGGCACTAAACCCCGCTTATGCCGGAAGTCATGAGGCATTGAGTACCACCGCAATTGCTCGTGTACAGTGGGTGGGGCTGGACGGCGCACCAAATACTCAATCCGTTTCCATGCACACACCGGTACCAGATAAAAATATTGGCATCGGCTTACTGTTTTTAAGAGATAAAATAGGTGTTACCAATCAAAACAGCCTTTTTCTGTCCTACGCCTATAAAATTAAGATGCGCAAGTCGACCCTTTCATTTGGGCTTCAGGGTGGCTTCAATGATTATAGTCACAATTTAAACGATCTGGGAATAGGCGATGACAACTATTTAGCCGGAAATATCAAGAGCTTTAAACCAAACGTTGGAACAGGAATCTACTTCAACAGTGAAAGGTTTTATTTGGGAGCCTCCCTTCCTTTGCTCTTTAATTCCGCAAAAGACGATAGAGTCACAAGCTTTATTTACTCAGAGATTAAGCGTCATTATTTTGTATCAGCAGGCTACGTATTCGATCTCAACAGAAGCTTGAAATTCAAGCCCAATCTGCTTATTAAAGCTGTGGAAGGTGCTCCTGTAGAGCTTGATGTCAATGCCAATTTACTTATTAACGATGTGTTTTGGGTGGGCCTCTCCTACAGGTCTTTTGAGTCGATCGATGTGCTTCTGGAACTACAGGTAAGCGAGCAATTCAGGGTTGGTTATTCGTATGATATTCTTACAAACGACCTTGGTAGAGTTAATTCAGGCTCGCATGAATTGATGCTCAATTACATATTTCAATATTCAAAAAGCAGAATAGTTACCCCAAGGTATTTTTAGGAAGACATGAAAAGAGTTTTAGTATATATCAATTTGTTACTTGGATTCCCTGCAATTGTTGCTACTGCGCAATCTGTGGAGTTCATCGAAGGCTTGAAAGGTCTTGAAAAAAGAGCCGACAAGAGTTATTATGAATTCTCTTACCAGTCCGCTGCATCACTTTACGAAGAGCTTTTTAAGCAGGACACCACGAACAAAAAAGTTGCTCTGAAGTTAGGAGACAGTTATCGTAATCTTAATATGCCAAAGGAAGCTAGTTTGTGGTATGGAAAGGTTTTAAAAGCTGATAGTGCCAGCGCCTACGGCCGCTATTTACTGTATTATGCCGAGTCATTAATGGAAATGGGAGAGTACAATCAGGCAATAAAATACTTCAAGTTATATCAGACGTCGGACGAAGGCAACTGGATTAGCGGCAGATTGGGGGGATTATATAATTCTGAAAACTATTTTTCAGATTCCGCCTTCTACGAAATCAACCCAATTAGTATCAACACAGCCTCTTACGAATTTAGTCCAATGATATACAAGGAGGGGTTGGTTTACTTATCGAACAGCAATGTGAGGAAAATAATACAGAACAATTTTAAATGGGACAATACTGAATACCTCGATCTCTTTTACACGAGAATAAGGGAGGGAGGCGAATTTGATTTACCTGTCTCGTTCAGTAAATCTGTTAATACTAAATATCATGAAGGGCCAGCCACTTTCTACAAAAATGAAAGTAAAATGGTTTTTACACGAAACCAGTACCACAAAGGCAAGGCTGTAAAAAGCAAGGACGGTATTACTAAATTGCAGCTATTTTTTGCTGACAATGTCAATGGTTCATGGTCAAATATTACGCCATATATTCACAACAGTAAAGAATTTTCAATTGGGCATCCGGCGATTGACGAAGAAGGAACAATATTGATTTTCGCATCAGATAAGGAGGGAGGGCATGGAGGTTCGGATTTATATTATTCGACTATGATGAACGGTGTGTGGTCCGAACCAATCAATTTTGGAGATAAAATAAATACACCGGGAGACGAGTTATTTCCCTACTTGTACAGGGGTACGATCCTGTATTTCTCTTCAAATGGCCATGGGGGCCTTGGCGGTCTCGATATCTACTCGGTAGTAATGGGCGAGAATGAGTTGATTGAACCAGTAAATGTAGGGGCACCACTGAATAGCCAGCGTGACGACTTCGGCATAAGTCGTGATTCTCTGGGGTTGACAGGTTTTTTTAGCTCAAACAGAAACGGAAACGATGATATATTCAGTTTTAATGTCTTTCCAACAAGAGTACACCTAAAGGTATTTGATGCACAAACAGGGGCTACTATAGATAGCTATTTATTAAAGGCAGAAAGTTCATTGGGAACAAAGAATGAACTAAACGGATTTGGAAAAGCAGAGCTAGTTCTTCAGCCTGGCGAAGGATTGCACGTGCGGGCCTCATCAGAAGGGTATGTAGAAAATTCAAAGATAATATCTGGAAAGCTGGCAGCTCCTGGTTCCGTGCTGGAAGTTGAGATTGGCTTGCAGAAAAAGCTTCAGGCAACCGCAGACCCATTGGCACTAATTGTCAACGGCAAAATATATGTGGGTGTTGGTGACAAACTCAAAAAAACGCACATTGACGATAACGGCAATCTTATGGTTCAGAATCAGGCCACAGGGGTCAAATTGGATCAGGGTGATTCTCCCACACAAGTCAACAAGAAGATAGCAGATGCCGGTTACCTGATCGATGACCCTATTATCATAGAGAACATCCACTATGATTTGGATAAGTTTGATATTCACCTCGACTATTATGATAAGTTGGATCATATAGTGAGAGTAATGAGCAAATATCAAAACCTTCGGCTCTCAATGAATTCATATGCCGACAGTAGGGGTAGCGATGAGTATAATCTTAGCCTTTCAGAAAAAAGGTCGCAGGAGGCTTTTGATTACCTGGTCAAGGAAGGAATAAGTGAAAGTCGAATAATTCCAGGCTTTTATGGCGAGTATTTTCCTGTTAACAATTGTAACAATGGGATTGAATGTGACGAGGAGATGCACATCATGAATAGAAGAACAGAATTTCACTTTTTAATTGACTAGTTATGTTGAGGAGCTGTTTGGTAATTTCTCTTATTGCGTTATCACTGTCTGTTGGAATGGCACAGGAGTGTGTTTCTAACTATAATTCGGCCAAATGTATAGAAATCGATGTTATCGATCATGGAATTCAGAATCCTGAAAACTATGAATTTTACTGGGATTTTAACGATGGTCAAAAAGGAAAGGGCGGTAAGGTAGAACACTGCTATGAGGAACCGGGCGACTATACGGTTAAACTAACCCTTGTAAATAAAGTGACAGGCGCTTTTTACCCTGAAGAAATGCAACTATCAGTTAATGTGATGCCCGAATTGCGTATTTCATTGGAAATACCCACCCAGGCCATGGAAGGAGAAAGTTTTGAAACATCTTTTTTCATAGAAGGTGAATCGCCAGCTATCAAAAGCATCGAGTGGATGATAGATGGGCAATCTGCACCCGGCAGCACCACTTCATTGATGCAGATCGACACTCCAGGAGTACACACAATCAGATTGAAAGTGATTACAAAAAATGGTATGAACCTTTGCAAAGAAGGCACCGTGGAGATACTGGAAAAGGCTGGCTTTAAGTATGCGACTCGGTTTTTGAAAGATGGAATTCACGATGTTGGTGGCCTTCTATTTTCTGGAAACTCAGCTCACAATGGCGGGGACACTGTTTTACTTCAATCAGTATTTTTTATGCCTAATGATATGAGCCTGACCGCTGAAGCCTCGGCCATTTTAAAGGCAAATATTGAAGTGCTCAGGCAACTGAAGGCATTGAATATCTTATTAGGTAGCTATACCCACACCAGCGGATTCTATTACGTCAACAGAGAGGTTGCTTTGAAAAGAAGTAAACTAATCAAAGAGTACATGATAGAACATGGAATCAATGCAGAAAGAATAAAGATTGCTGACCCGGAAGTGTACGGATCGCTCGTAAATACCTGCATTTATTCAAAGGATTGTGACTATTCGGACGCCAGCCTTAACCTGAGAACTGACTTTAAGTTGATCGAAGAAGGAATGTTTCATTGGGTTCAGAAAGAATAATTAGCGGCCGTTTTGGCAGCCGAGAATATCTTCGTTTCTCAACCTGCATAAAAATATATAATGAAATAAAAATGAATAAACTGACCATAGCCATAGTTTCCCTGGCCGCCTTTTTCCTCATCAGGCCCGTCGCTGCCCAGAAAATTCCTAGTAAATTTGAGCACGTAGAGGCATTGGTTACCTTCGGGCCCGAGGCATCTCCTTTGTGGGGAGACGATGACCATGTCCAGGTCTTCTTTTTTATTGTACCGACCTTCTTTACAAAGCCAGTTTATATCAGGGTTTTTGACCCGGAGACTGTGGGCTTGGATGACGAAGCTTCCGGTGAGTGGGATACTAAAACCAGGTTTTCAGTCTTTGGAGGGTTGGCTACGTATACTGAGCCGGACGCCAGAAAAATTGACCCGGTCGGGAACTTCAAAAGCGGCCAACTGCTTGCTACCAGAGAATTTTACAACGAAGAGCAGTACGACCAGTCTTGGTACAGCTTTGGCCCATTCAATCCGCTGGAAGGAGAAGAGGTGCCGGAGTTGGGGGGAAATGTCTTCAAAGTTATAATTGAAGGAACTTCCGGAAATGATGGAAACCTTTACCACTTCTTCCTAAGTACAGATTCAAAGACAAATATGGCCGTTGAAGGCTCTAACGCCTTTACTTACGAATACTCATTCCGTCTTCCTTTAAGCGCAAAGGTGATTACACATTTATATCCTTTTGCGGACTCAAAGGTCGAGTCAATTACCCAATACAACTTTGACCTTGACCTGGAAGGTGAAATTCTTCTGTACACAGTCGCAAAAAACAGGCACAAGGCGGCAGGTTCAGTCAATACCAAATGGGCGCAAAGCAACCACCAACTGGTGGCTGAGGAGAAAAACACTACGCTCGACTTGCAAATAGTAAAGACCAGAGACTCCAGAAATGACATGGTAATGTATGTTGTTAATCAATACGGAGAAGCCTTGCCTTTCTTTTCCGTGCCTGTAGGAGGGCCACCGAAATACAAATACAAAGTGAATGTTACGTACAAGAAAACCGGAACTAGCTATTGATGAAAGCTGTCTTAACTATACTCCTGTCTTATATTGCTTCGCTGACTCTTTTTGCCGGTCCTCTTGACTTCACCGTGAAAGTATTTGGGTTGGAGGAAGATTTTGGAGGCATTTTTATTTACACCATTGCTCAGGATCATGATGGCTTTATATGGGTAGGGTCTGACGACGGTCTGTACCGATTCGATGGAGTAGAGCTCATTAATTACAACAAGAAAGACAGCACAATCAGCAGCCTGGTAACTGCTTCGACGGTGTCAACTGATGGGCAACTATATTTCGGGTATTTTAAGGGTGGCGTTAGCAAAATGGTGCACGGAAGTTATCAGGAGATTTTTACCCATGAAGACTTTCCTGGCAAAATTGTATCGCTCACGGAGGATCGCTTCGGGAATATATGGGCGCTATCACAAAATAAAGGGTTGGTCAGTATCAGCAAAGAAGGTAAATTCTCCCAGCACCCAGCAGGAGCCTTGCAAGGGAAGTTAGCTTATAGCATGGTTCTTATCAATGACAGGCTTATTATCGCTGGTTCTGAGGGTCTATCAGTTTTTAAAACGATGAGTGGTGGTGTCCTGGATTACATCGGTAATATGGAAGCTGTTAAATCTCAGTCAGTGCTTAGTTTGCTTTCGGACGTTCAGCGAGGCATGTTATGGGTTGGTACAGACGGTGACGGAGTATTGGGAATCCCCGTCGATGACGCATTTGAAAAAAGCCCACTTCAGCGGGCTGCCAGCAGACAATTGCTCAATAGCCAAAGTGTTACTGCTATGGGTGAAGATGACCTTGGGTCCCTTTGGGTAGGAACCAAAAGCGATGGACTCATCCAGGTAGATTTGAATGAAGGCACTGCCCGGGAGGAAAAGTACACTTATTTTAATGAGGACAACGGATTTATTGGAAATGAAGTCAACACTGTTTTGGTTGACCGGGAAAATGAAGTATGGGTAGGATCCTTTGGACATGGCTTTGCTCAACTTAATCGAGCAGAATTTCATCACTATGAGCTAGGGAAAAGGTTTAAAATTCATAGCGCCAACGGTTTTGCTCAGAACGACGACTTTAGTATGCTGATTGCTACCGACCAGGGCTTGTTGAAGGCTGCTACGCCGTATGGCAGTGACACTTTGGTTTTTGAGAAGCTTCCTTTGAGGGGAGTTAAGGATCAAAATACTACGGTGATATTTAGATCTGAGAATGGCGTCTTCTGGTTGGGAACAAGGGACAGAGGTTTATATTGGTCAAATGATGAGCTTGCTTCTTTCCAAAAGGTAGACTTGGGCAAGGTTGATGGGCTCAATGAAACCATTAGAACTATCAGTGAAGACCCGGATGGAAATTTGTGGGTTTCAGTGGTAGGCAACGGTTTACTCAAATTGAGCAGCAATGGAACAGTATTGCAGCAATTCAACACAAGGAATGGATTCTATCACAATGAAATTTATTACTCTTACACTGACAGTCATCGAAGAACATGGGTAGCGGCACACTTGAATGGGTTGGCGGTAATTGAAGCCAATGGGGAGATAAAATATTTAACCAAGGACAATGTTTTTCCTTCCAGAGACGTGAACTCAATCACTGAAGCTGCCGATGGAGTTCTTTGGATCGCTACTTACGGAGACGGCATTTTCCAATATGTTAATGGTGAATTTACTCACCTGGGCAAGGAAGATGGCTTGTTGTCCAATTACTGCAATTCTGTTCGACACGACAAGGGTGGCAATGTTTGGATAAGTCACCGGGAAGGGCTGACCTTTATAAATTTGGGTACTAGTTTGATCAGAACCTTCAAACACAAAAGAGAATTAGGCGAAACTGAAATAGTCATCAACTCATCCTTCATTGATGATCTGGGGAATCTTTGGTTTGGGAATCCCTACGGTGTTACTAAAGTAATTTTGCCACATATTAACTTTGTTGACCAGCCGTCTATTACTCATATTACGGATTTAAGGGTATTTTTTAAAAAGGTAGATTTGCTGATGTTTTCAAAGCAGGAAGCTCTGGATGATATTTTGCCTAATGATCTCAACCTTCCTTTCAATCAGAATCACATTACATTCGATTATGTAGCAATAAATTTGCGAAAGCCGAATGCGGTATTCTATAGGTATAAACTTAATGGCTACGATGAAGAATGGTCGCCAGTGACGAAAGTCAACGAAGCAACATACACCAATCTTGATCCGGGAGATTATGAGTTTACTGTGCAAGAATCGTACAGTCCTGGTTATTGGTCACAAGACTTCAGCTCTATCCAGTTCACTATCAGCTCACCATACTGGCTTCGCTGGTGGTTCTACCTTCTCGAAATCTTTTTTGTGGCAGCAATGCTTTGGGTTACGTTCCTCTTTGTTAAAAAATTACAAAATAGGCTGGTAACAAAATTAATGATATTCACGGCTGTTTTTACAATGTTTGAATTTGTGCACAACCAACTTGAGCCTTTCTTCGAGAAGTACACTCAGGAAGCCCCATTTATGCAAGTATTCATGCATCTGGGACTGGCATTGCTTTTGTTTCCAATCGAAAACTCAGTTACCTACTACTTTGAAAGGAAGAGAAAAAGATCACTATCGTTGGCAGAGGTGGAGGAACAGAAAAACTGACCTGTAACAATAAAAAATCCCGGAAAGTTATTCCGGGATTTAGGTTGAGGAAGTGTTATTAGCAATATTCTTCAAAAACATCAACCAAATGAGCTGCAATCATTTGAGCATTACGGCCCTCAATGTGGTGTCTTTCTACGAAGTGAACCAATTCACCATCTTTAAACAGTGCGATAGACGGCGACGAAGGGGGGTAAGGCAACGTATATTCCCTGGCAGTCTGAGTAGCCTCTTTATCTACACCTGCAAACACAGTTCCTAAAAAGTTAGGCTTCTTAGCGCTATTGGCTAACGCCATCTTCACTCCGGGACGGGCTGCTCCAGCCGCACATCCACACACCGAGTTGATAACAATTAGCGAAGTACCTTTGTGGTCTTCAAGATGATTTTCAACATCTTCGGAAGTTCTTAACTCAGTGAATCCTGCACTGGTAAGGTCTGTCCTCATGGGGGCAACTAGTGGTTCGGGATACATTTCCTTATCTTTTTAAAGTTCTATTTATTTCTGAATGACGGCTCAAACGGCCGCTGGATGAATAAACTAATTTACATGAAGCCTAGTTCCAATTTGGCGGCCTCACTCATCATATCTTGCGTAAATGGCGGGTCGAACGTAAGCTCAACCTCCACATCGTTTACTCCGTCTATCTCTTCAATTTTGGCCTTTACCTCGCTGGGGATGGCCTCGGCTGAAGGACAGCTGGGGGAGGTCAACGTCATAGACACAAAAACGTTGTTGACGGGAAATATACTGATCTCGTAGATCAGACCCAACTCATATACGTCCACAGGAATTTCCGGGTCATACACCGTTTTGATGGCAGCAATCACCTTTTCCTTCAAATCTGCTTCTTGCTGATTTTGATTTTCCATAGTTCTCAGCGTTTTTGTCTATGTGTTTGTTCCGGCCAACTTAGTCTGAAAGGCCAGCGCATATAACTTCATTTGCTTGATCATCGACGAAAGTCCGTTCGACCTTTGCGAGCCTATCAACTGTCCCATGCCTATCTTTTCTATAAAGAAGAGTTCGGCTTGCATGATGTCCTGCGGTTTTTGTCCCGACAGTACCCGAATCAATAAACTGATAAGCCCCTTCGTCACTTCAGTATTGCTATCTGCACTGAACTTTATTACTTCGCCTGCCAGTTCTGCTGTGAGCCATACTTTTGATTGACAGCCCTTGATAATATTGTGCTCTACTTTTTCGCCTTCATCCATTGCTGGAAGCGTAGCGCCCAACTCCATAATGTAGAATATCTTGCTTTCACGATCATCTCCAAGTATTTCAAACTCGGAAATTATTTCTTCCTGAATGCCTTTTATCGACTCTGCCATTTCAATTTTTTCTACCGGCAAGCAGGGTAACCGCCTCGGCCAGTCGGTCAATTTCCTCTTTGGTATTGTAAACAGAAAAGGAGGCCCTAACCGTTCCTTCAATCCCTAAATGTTTCATCAAAGGTTGCGTACAATGGTGTCCCGTGCGGACTGCTATACCTCTTGCGTCCAAAAACATTCCCACGTCAAGCGGGTGGTAACCGTTGACCAGGAAAGACACCACGCTGACTTTGTCTGCCGCCTGCCCAACTATCCTTACTCCTGGAATGCTTTCAAGCCTTGCCGTAGCGTAGTGCAATAGTTCTTCTTCATGTGCTGCAATCCGATCCTTTCCATGCTCATTCACAAAGTCGATAGCGGCACCAAAGGCTACCACATCGGCGATATTGGGCGTGCCGGCCTCAAACTTGTAGGGAATAGCGTTGTAGGTGGTCTTTTCAAAAGTTACTTCGCTTATCATTTCCCCGCCGCCCTGGTAGGGGGGCATGGCTTCCAGCAAGCTTCGCTTACCATAGAGTATTCCTACACCTGTGGGTCCATACATTTTGTGTGCAGAAAGAGCGAAGAAGTCCACATCGAGTTTTTGTACATCCACTGCAAGGTGGGCTGAGGCTTGTGCTCCATCTAACAACACAACTGCCCCATGTTGATGCGCCAGGCTGATTATTTCTGCTACCGGATTTACAGTGCCCAGAGCATTCGAGGCAAAGACAACCGAAACGAGCTTAGTTTTAGCTGATAGTAGTTTTTTGAACTCATCAATAATGACTTCTCCTTTTGGGTTGATTGGAATCACCCTCAGGATGGCACCTTTCTCCTCACAAAGCATTTGCCAGGGCACAATATTGGAGTGGTGCTCCAGCGTGCTGATGATGATTTCATCACCCTCTTTCACAAACTTTCTGCCCCAGGTCGAAGCCACAAGATTGATGCCCTCTGTGGTGCCTTTGGTGAAAATAACCTCTTCTACTTCTTTGGTGTTGAGAAAAGCGGCAGCCTTCCTTCTGGTCTCCTCAAAATCAGCTGTAGCTCTTTCAGCTAACGTATGAACACCTCTGTGGATATTGGCGTTGTCTGTCGCATAGTAGTGATCCAGCGCTTTAATGACGGAGGAAGGCTTCTGATTTGTTGCAGCGTTGTCGAAATAGATCAAAGGTTTGCCATTCACTTCCTGGTGTAGCACTGGAAATTGCTTCCGTATTGATTGAATGTCCAATGACCAATCTATTGTTGAAGCTGGGCTGCCCATGATTAGTTTTCTATTTTATCGGTAATTAACTGCTCAAGGTATTCTCTGACAGGCTCTACGGATATGTTTGCTATCACGTCGCCTGCAAATGCGTGCAGAAGCATCGCCCTGGCTTTGTCTTCTGAAATTCCACGGGCTCTCAGGTAGAACAACTGTTCGTTATCCAGCTGGCCTGTGGTACAACCATGTGAACACTTCACGTCATCCGCCCATATTTCGAGCTGTGGTTTAGTATTGATCACAGCGTTGGGGCTGAGCAGGATGTTATTGTTCTGCTGGAAGGCATTGGTTTTTTGCGCATCCTGACGAACAAATATTTTTCCGTTAAAGACACCGTGCGACTGATCGTCCATGATGCCTTTGTACAACTCATTGGAGAACGAATTAGGCTTTCTATGGTCAACAGAAGTGTGGTTGTCTACATGCGTTTTCCCGTCTATCAGGTACAATCCGTACATATGTGCCTCAGTGTTTTCATCATCCAGGGCAATGTAGAGGTTGTTTCTTACCATCTGTCCACTTAGCGTGATGGTGTTGATTGTGCACTTGGAATCTCTTTCCTGATATACCAGCGAATTGTCAATCCGCAGTGCAGTTTCGTTTTCGAGCTGTAGTTTACTCCATTCTACGGAGGCATTTTTCTTGCAGAAAATCTCCAAAACGGTATTAGTATATGAAGTATTCGCTCCGGTGGAGAAATTAGCCTCTATCACCTTTAGTTGCGCTCCCTCTTCTACAATCGCCAGGTTTCTGAAGTGTGCAAGCACCTCAGTGGCCGACGTGTCATTTGAATGAATGATATACAGCGGCTTATCCAGAACAGTGTTTTTCTTTACTCGAATAAAAACACCTTCCTTCGCAAATGCCGTGTTGAGGTGCGAAAATGCATCTGGCCACGATTTAACAATGCTGCCCAGGTATTCTTTCAGGTCGCCTTGTTCTTTAACAGCCGATGCGAGAGAGGTAACAGTAACTTTTTCGCTTAAATCTCCCAAATCTGAACGGGAAGCATCCAGCTTACCATTGACGAAGTAAAGCTTATAGCCCTCAAAACTGTCAAGAGGGGTGGGGGCACTGGCAGCGGCAGTTTCGGCTACGATGCCCTCGTAAGCTATGCTCTTTTCAAGCGCCTTGCCAAAATTGGTGTAGCGATACTCTTCATGCTTCGGCCCGGGTAGTCCCGATTTGAGAACAGCGGCCAGGGACTCTTTTCTTAGCTCGTGCAGGAAAGTTGATTTGCTGCCATTTAAGCTGGCTTCAAATTTTTCAAATGCCTTGCCGACGGTGTTTATGTATTCGTTTGGGGTTGTCATTACTTTCGAATTTTCAGGTTAAAAGAACTAAGCAGAAACTGTGTCAGCTTCTTCTTTGATCCAGTCGTACCCTTTTTCTTCGAGTTGTAAGGCCAGGCTCTTGTCTCCTGACTTGATAATGCGCCCCTTGTAAAGAACGTGCACAAAATCAGGCACTATGTAGTCGAGCAGCCTTTGATAGTGCGTAATCAGGATAGTAGCGTTGTCTCTTGACTTGAGTTTGTTGACGCCATTGGCCACAATTCTCAAAGCATCAATATCAAGCCCGCTATCCGTTTCGTCCAAAATGGCCAATTTTGGCTCAAGCATCGCCATTTGGAAAATCTCATTTCTTTTCTTTTCTCCACCAGAGAAGCCTTCGTTCAAAGACCTGCTAAGCAACGCCTGGTCGATCTCCACCAGTGCCATTTTTTCTTTCATCAATTTAAGAAACGAAACAGCGTCCAGTGCTGGTTTGCCGTGATGCTCTCTTACTTGATTAAGAGCGGCTTTAAGAAAGTTGGTCGTGCTTACACCAGGTATTTCTACTGGATACTGGAAGGCAAGAAAAACACCTTCCCTGGCTCTTTCCTCCGGTGAAAGATCCAAAAGATCTTTGCCAATATATTCTACTTCTCCACCTTCAATTTGATAGTCTTCCCGACCGGCCAAAACAGAAGCCAGCGTACTTTTTCCTGAACCATTCGGACCCATAATAGCGTGAACTTCTCCTGGCTTTACTTCCAGGTTAATTCCGTTGAGGATCATCTTTCCTTCTACCGAAGCTTTAAGGTTCTTTATCTTTAACATTGTCAATTACTTTTCTTTTTCGCTTTTGCCTGACCTTATTTTCAGGCGTATAAAAACATATTTTTCGTCTGCTGAGTTTCTGCTTAGCCCACGCTGCCTTCGAGGGATATGGCCAGAAGTTTCTGAGCCTCAACAGCAAATTCCATAGGCAGTTGATTCATCACCTCTTTGGCGAAACCATTTACGATAAGCGCCACTGCATCCTCTGTAGCTATTCCTCTCTGGTTGCAGTAGAAAATCTGGTCTTCTCCGATTTTTGAAGTCGTAGCTTCGTGCTCTACAATTGCCAGCGGATTCTCGACATCGATATAAGGGAACGTATGTGCTCCGCATTTGTCGCCAAGTAGCAGTGAGTCGCATTGAGAGTAATTTCTCGCACCTTCGGCACGTTTCATTACCTTCACCTGTCCACGGTAACTGTTTTGGCTTTTGCCCGCAGAAATGCCCTTCGAAACGATCCTGGAACGGGTATTTTTACCAATATGGATCATTTTGGTGCCGGTGTCAGCCTGCTGATAGTTATTGGTAACAGCCACTGAATAGAACTCTCCAATGGAGTTGTCTCCTTTCAGGATACAGCTTGGGTACTTCCAGGTCACTGCCGACCCGGTTTCTACCTGTGTCCACGATATTTTAGAACCGTCGCCAGAGCAAAGGCCACGCTTGGTAACAAAGTTGTAAATGCCGCCTTTGCCTTCTTTGCTTCCCGGGTACCAGTTTTGCACAGTTGAGTACTTCACCTCGGCATCTTTGGCTGCAAAAATCTCAACAACAGCTGCATGAAGCTGATTTTCGTCTCTCATAGGAGCGGTGCAGCCTTCCAGGTAGCTTACATAGGACCCTTCTTCAGCCACAATCAGCGTCCGTTCAAACTGCCCTGTGTTCATGGCATTGATCCGGAAATAGGTGGAAAGTTCCATTGGGCAACGCACACCTTTAGGTATGTAGCAAAAAGAACCATCCGAAAATACCGCAGAGTTAAGAGCGGAGAAATAGTTATCGTTGACTGGCACTACTGACCCGATATACTTTTTAACTAGCTCGGGGTGTTCTCTCACCGCTTCTGAGAACGAACAAAAGATAATGCCCAGTTCGCCAAGTTTACTCTTGAAAGTAGTAGCTACGGAAACGCTGTCCAACACGGCGTCAACCGCCACACCTGTAAGTCTTTTTTGTTCGTCAAACGAAATGCCAAGCTTCTCAAAGGTAGCCCTCAACTCAGGATCTACTTCGTCGAGGCTCTTAGGCGATATCTTTTGCTTCGGAGCGGCATAAAAAATGATGTCCTGATAGTTAATTTCCGGGAAAGTAACATTTTGCCAGGTTGGCTCTTTTAAAGTCAACCAGTGACGGTAAGCTGAAAGTCTCCATTCCAGCATCCACTCAGGCTCTTCCTTTTTTGCAGAAATAAACCTGACAATATCTTCATTAAGACCTTTGGGTGCCGACTCAGTTTCAATATCGGAGTGAAATCCGTATTTATAATCTGATTTGGTGAGCTCTTCCAGTATTTGGTTGTCCTTACTCATCCTCTACTTATTTAGACTGATTATAATTAAAGCAAATGTACAACATAAATTACTACCCCAAGACTTGAGGAGTCATTTTTTTCGCAAAAGGGACATGAAAATTAAACCCGATAAAGGTTTCAAAACTATGGCACTCATAGTAAAACCTTTATCGGGCTAAATAGTTTCCGAAATGGGTACTAAAAACTGATATGGCGGCTCAGGCTTTCTTCGAGACTAATCAGGGTTTCTGTCCTTTCTATTCCTTCCACCTTTTGAATCTTGTCATGAAGCACTTCTCTCAGATGTTTGGTGTCTCTGCAGTGAAGCTTGACGAAGATACTATAGTTACCGGTGGTGTAGTTGACGGTTACAATTTCGGGAATTTCCTTCAAGCGCTCGACGACCTCATCATACAGAGAGCTTTTTTGCAGGTAAATACCGATAAAGCACGTAATATCGTACCCGAGTTTGGAATAGTCTAACTTGAGGGTGGTGCCCTGAACAACGCCCATTTCTTCAAGTTTTTTCATTCTCACGTGAACTGTACCCCCCGAAACGAACACCTTTTTGGCAATTTCAGTGTATGGAATCTTGGCATCTTCCATCAACAGGTTCAGAATCTTCAAGTCTACATTATCAATTTCGTAATTTTTACTCATTTTAACTACCCTGATTTAATAATCTACTATTATGAGAGGTTCGAAATTATGTGTTGTACATTTTTTTATCAAATTTATTAAAAATATTTTAATAAAATCAAACTCTTGTTAATTTTGTTGCAGTCAATTAGATGAATTGACTTGCATATCACAATGTAGGGTGATGAAATTGGCAGCCATGCCCTCCTGTCTCGGGGGTGGGGATAAGGAATAAAGTCCACATAGAGCTCGTGTGGACCTAACTGCTCCGTGGAGGTTCGAATCCTTCTCCTACAGCCATCATTTTTGGGTTAATGTTGTTTATTTGGAAACCGGTATGAATTTCGTTCTACCGGTTTTTTTTATTTTCATTTATCGACTTTCACGCCGCAGGCCTCTCGCAACAATACTTAATCATTTGATTTTTTGCCGTTAATAGCTTATATCGGATGAGTAAACAATATGCCTTAGCGATAGTCATATTGGCAGCTCTACTTAAACGATATTAGAACTATGAAAGATTATCCCTGGTTCAAGCACTACCCCGCTGGTGTTGCCAAAGAAATTAACCCCGATGAGTATACATCATTAATTGAACTGCTTGGTGAGGCCATGAAGAAATATGCAGATCAGACTGCGTTTCTCAATATGGACAAAGGCTTTACCTACAGGGAGGTGGATGAGAAGTCAACACAGTTTGCTGCCTACCTGCAGAAAAAACTGGGCCTGAAAAAAGGAGACCGCATAGCCATCCAAATGCCAAACTGCCTGCAGTACCCCATCGTCATGTTTGGAGCCATCAAGGCTGGTCTGGTGGTGGTTAACACCAATCCCTTGTACACACACAAGGAAATGGAGCACCAATTCAAGGACTCGGGCGCCAAGGCTATAGTGATTGTTGCCAATTTTGCGTTCAACCTGGAAAAAATAATAGCCAACACTGATATAAAACATGTCATTGTTACTGAGTTGGGTGACTTCTTGAAAGGTCTCAAAGGCCCCATAGTAAACTTCGTGGTGAAGCGGATAAAGAAGATGGTGCCGCCGTTTCGTATTCCTGGTGCCGTTAGTTTAAAGCAAGTCATGAAGGAAGGTGCCACTCTTCAATTTGATAAGCCAGAGATTAAGGGAGAAGATGTAGCGTTTCTGCAATACACGGGCGGTACCACAGGTGTGTCTAAGGGGGCCACGCTGTCGCATCGTAACATGGTTGCGCATACCTTGCAAACGACGCAGTGGTTTCAGCCAATTTTCGTAGAAGGTGAGGAGGTGGTGGTCATTACTGCACTACCGCTTTATCATATTTTCGCCTTGGCGGTGAATGGTCTGCTGATGTTTCATGTGGGAGCAAAAAATGTTCTCGTAACAAACCCGAGAGACATGAAGGCTTTTTGTGCCGACATGAAAAAGAACCCGTTTAGCATTATTACTGGTGTTAATACGCTGTTCAACGGCTTGCTTAATCAGGAGAGTTTCAAAACGCTGGACTTTAGTAAACTTAAGGGAGCGATTGGCGGTGGCATGGCCGTGCAAAAGGCAGTGGCTGAAAGATGGAGGGAAGTGACTGGTTGCCCTCTGGTAGAAGGATATGGATTGAGTGAAACCTCGCCGGTACTTGCCTGCAACCCACTGGATGGCAGTCATAGAAATGGGTTTATTGGCTTGCCCGTACCGAGCACCCAAATCATATTGCTGGATGACGATGGAAAGGAAGTGCCTGTTGGTCAGCCTGGAGAAATATGCGCAAAAGGCCCTCAGGTGATGAGTGGCTATTGGGAGAGACCGGATGAAACGGCGAATGTGTTTGTTGACGGTTGGTTCAAAACCGGCGACATAGGGATTATCGATAAGGATGGTTTTGTGAAAATTGTTGACCGGAAGAAAGAAATGATTCTTGTTTCCGGCTTCAATGTCTATCCGAATGAAATTGAAGATACGGTGGCCAGCAACCCTAAGGTGCTTGAGGTAGGCGCTATCGGGGTGCCTGATCCTAAGTCAAACGAGGCTGTGAAAATCTTTGTAGTGAAAAAGGATCAAAGCCTTACTGAAGAAGAACTGATAAGTTTCTGCCGGGAGAGCCTAACACGCTACAAAGTGCCTAAGCATGTGGAGTTTGTGAAGGAACTTCCCAAGTCTAATGTCGGTAAGATTCTGCGACGGATTTTGAAAGAAAATGATGCGAAGGTTAATTCTTATAATTGAAAGCCAGATATTTGTGACTTTTCGATCAGGCTTTGGAATGCTTTCGAATTAACTGTTAAACGCTATTAAAAATTTGTGATGAAGAAAAGTCTATTTCTAATTGTATTGTTATTTGCGGTTTTGGGATCGAGTATTGCGCAGGACGCAACACCAGCCGACACCACTTACTGGAAGAAAGGGTTCCTTGGAACCGCTTCTTTTACCCAGGTAAGCCTTACTAACTGGGCTGCCGGTGGGCAAAATTCTATTTCTCTTGGCGGCTACATGACCACTTTTGCTAATTACACCAGGGACAGAAATTCATGGGAGAATTACCTGGAACTCGGATATGGTCTTATTAAGCAGGGTGACGCCGATTTTCAAAAGACAAATGACAAAATAAACATTGTAAGTAAGTTTGGTAGAAAGATGTCGCAGGCAAAAGACGGCAGGCTGTACTTCTCTTCATTGATTGATTTTAGAACTCAATTTGCACCTGGATTTTCCGCTCCTGGAGATGAAGAGTATATTTCGAAGTTTATGGCTCCAGGCTACGCTTTGGTGGCTACCGGTGTTGATATTAAGGTAAATCCCAGTTTCTCGGTCAATTTTGCTCCTGTTACTGGCAAGTTCACCTTTGTAAACGATGATAGATTGGCTAATGCAGGTGCCTTTGGTGTAGAGGGAGCTGTTTTTGATACTGATGGCGTCACTGTTTTAACCCCTGGAAAGAAAGCGAGAGCTGAACTTGGTAGCTTTTTGAAAGTGAACTACAAAAAAGAGGTTGTTTCCAATGTTAACATTGAATCGAGGCTGGAAATGTTCTCCAACTACTTGAACAATCCTCAAAACATCGACGTGAACTGGGAAAATATCATCATCCTGAAGGTAAACGAGTGGCTGAGCACAAGCTTTATTACTCAGCTGATTTATGATGATGATATAAAAATTGCTCAATTCGACGAAGCGGGTGTGCAAACAGGGGCTGGACCGAGGGTGCAGTTCAAACAACTTTTCGGGATCGGGCTAACTGTGAAGATGGGAGACAAGCTGAAAAAGTAGAAGCTTTTTGCATTTAGGAAAGAATTAATTACATTTACTCCATACTTTTTTAGCTGGGTAAAGAATTTTTTTGGGAAGGCGTTAGCCTTCCCTTTTTTGTTTCAAACGTTCGACCTTTCGTTTTTGGAAAAACTTAACGCCAGCCATAACGATTCCAAACACAAGTCCAGCGGCAGTAAAAATGTCAACAATGCGTTTATTGGCACTTAGCCCGGTTGCCTGATCGAAAATGTACTTGGTAAATGAGTTGGGTAAGTGTTTTTCTCCGAGTTCTTTTTTAATGTCCCAGTGCCAGTCGGTGAGCGGGCAATAGCCTATCCCAAACCAAATTCCAAGGAGTAGCCATGCTGCAATAGTGAGGGCCAACGCTATCAAATGAGCTTTCCGTGTTGCTTCAGGTATCCAGCCAAACAGCACAAACAGCACAAAAGTGGTGTGAAATCCTGTTAAGAAATAGTCAAGAAATTGTAACATACGTATTAGTTTGCATCATTAATCAAGTATGCGATATGTATGTAGCTCCTTATTTTCAAATGACAGATGCTGATAAAGTCTTAGACTTTATCAAATCGAACCCATTCGGGATTCTCGTAGCAAGCCAATCAAATATACCACTAGCAAGTCATATACCATTTTGGCTGGAGGAAAGAGACGGCAGTTATTTTTTGACAGGACACCTATCCATTGCCAATGAACTAGCGTCAGTGCTTGAAAAGGTGGATCAGGTCCTTGTCATTTTTCAGGGCAGCCATGGGTATATTTCGCCGTCCTGGTATGAAAAGCAGAATGTGCCCACCTGGAACTACCAGGCCGTCCATATTTACGGATCAGCCGCACTGCTTTCAGGGCCGGAGTTGGAGGCGCATGTGAAAGAGCTGATGGACAGCTACGAATCGAATATACCGGGAGGACGAAAATATGAGGATATGACTGCGGACTATAGGGAGAAGGAGTTGCGGGGAATCAAAGGCTTCAGAATAAAAATAGAGAACGTGGAAGCTGCCTACAAGCTGAGCCAAAACAGGAATGAGAAGGATCATGCCAATATCATTGAGCAACTCAAAAAAAGTGCAAATCCTCACGATCATGAGTTGGCCAAATTGATGGAGGAAAACCGCCCGACGCAAAAACAAAAAGCCGGACTATAAGCCCGGCTTCATGCTAAAACTAATGTTGAAATTCGTAATCCTTAATCCTTAAGGAAATTTCTTAGTACATAGTTCAAAATACCGCCATTTTTCCAATAGGCGATATCGACGTTAGAGTCCAGTCTTAGTTCTGCTTTGAACTCTACTTTCGAACCATCAGGCCTCGTTGCTACGACGTCCACCACCTTATTAGGGGTCAAATCCTTTTCAAGGCCAAGGATGTCATAAGACTCATCTCCTTTCAGCCCCAGGGTGTCTTGCGTTTGCCCGTTAGCAAATACCAAAGGAAGAACGCCCATTCCAACGAGGTTCGATCTGTGAATCCGCTCGAAGCTTTCCACGATAACCGCTTTTACGCCAAGTAAGGTCGTTCCTTTTGCAGCCCAGTCTCTGGAGGATCCTGATCCATATTCCTTACCACCGATCACCACCAATGGCGTGCCTGCTTCCTGATATTTCATGGAGGCATCAAACACGTACATTTCCTCACCGGTTGGATGATATTTTGTCCATCCACCTTCTTTGCTGGCCAGTTTGTTCTTAATCCTTACGTTGGCAAAAGTGCCTCGCATCATCACCTCATGGTTGCCACGACGTGAGCCGTAAGAGTTAAAATCAGGCTTCTCAACACCATTCTTCACAAGGTATTGGCCAGCAGGGTGCTCCGGCTGAAATTTACCAGCAGGAGAGATATGGTCAGTCGTGACCATGTCGCCCAGTTGAAGCAGCACCTTGGCACCTTTGATATTGGTTGGTTCAGGCACGTCTGCCGAAATGTTTTTGAAGAAAGGCGCTTCCTGAATATATGTTGAGGTTTCGTCCCATTTGTAAAGATTGCCCGTAGGCGCATCCAGTTTTTGCCAGGCCTCGTCACCGTCAAATACGGTGTCATAGGTTTTCTTGTAGTCCTCAGGAGTAACCACTTTTTCCATCATTTCATTGATCTCGGCCTGAGACGGCCAGATGTCCTTCAGGAAAACAGGCTCACCATTCGGGTCAAGCCCCAGTGGTTCGTTGTTCATGTCAAAGTCGACCCGTCCAGCAATGGCAAATGCAACAACCAGCATGGGTGATGCCAGGAAGTTCATTTTAATGTTCGGGTGGATGCGGGCTTCAAAGTTTCTGTTGCCGGAAAGCACTGAAGCAACGACCAGGTCATTGTCGATCACGGCCTTTTGGATAGCAGGAGGCATATCGCCTGAGTTACCAATACAAGTGGTGCAACCATAACCAACTACGTGGAACTTGAGCGCTTCCAGATAGGGGAGTAGCTCCGCCTTTTTCAGGTATTCCGTTACAACCCTTGAGCCAGGAGCCAGAGAGGTTTTTACCCATGGCTTAACGTCCAGACCTTTTTCTACGGCCTTCTGAGCAACAAGCCCGGCCCCAATCATTACGCTTGGGTTCGAAGTGTTGGTACAAGAAGTAATGGCTGCAATAACCACTGAAGCGTCGCTTAGCTCGTAAGTCATTGATCCAGATTTCATCTTCACTGAGCGAAGTCCGGTACCGGTTTTAGTTTCAGTGGCTACAGCCCCTCCATCAGAAAGCCATGAGCTTCCATTTCGAAGATCCGGTGCCACGTAGTCACGCTTGTGAACGTCTTTGAGCACACCAATAACCTTTTCTTTTGCTTCTTTCAGGAATATTTTATCCTGAGGACGTTTCGGGCCAGAGATAGTTGGCTCGATGCTGCCAAGATCCAACTCGATTACGTCGGTGTATTCAATTTGCTCGGAGTTATCTCTCCAAAGCATGTTTTCTTTGCAATAGGCTTCCACCATGCTCACATGGTTGGCAGGCCTGTTGGTTCTGGTCAGGTACGCCAATGTCTGGTCGTCTACCGGCCAGTGCGTATCCGTACAGCCGAACTCAGGCGACATATTGGAGATAGTAGCCCGGTCGGGAACAGTAAGGTTGGCAAGACCTGGGCCGAACACCTCAACGATTTTCTCCACTACGCCATAGTCACGAAGCAAGCGAGTTACTGTCAGCACAAGGTCTGTCGCAGTGATGCCTTCCTTCATTTTACCGCTGATCTTCAAGCCGATTACTTCGGGAAGGGTCATGTAAATCGGCTGGCCCAGCATGGCTGCCTCTGCCTCGATACCACCAACACCCCAGCCGAGTACGCCGATACCGTTCACCATTGGTGTGTGGGAGTCGGTACCTACCAGTGTGTCGGGGAAAAGGTAGCCGTCTCTTTCTATCACGCCACTTGCCAGGTACTCCAGGTTCACCTGATGGCAAATACCCATCCCGGGAGGGACAACAGTGAAGTTATCGAAGGCTTTTTGGCTCCACTTAAGGAGCTTATATCTTTCGGAATTTCTTGAATACTCGAGGTCAACATTCTTGCCGTACGACAGTTGAGTGCCAAAATATTCTACCATTACCGAGTGGTCAATGACCATGGCAGCTGGTACGAGAGGATTGGTTTTCCCGATGTCTTTGCCTTTGCGGGCTACTTCTGCTCTGATAGAGGCTATGTCGACAACGGCCGGCACACCAGTGAAGTCCTGCATCAGCACTCTGGCCGGCGTGTAAGGAATTTCTTTTTTGCCCTGGGTTTGTTTCCAGTTCAAAAGCGTTTCCAGGTGCTGCTCGGTGACAGCAAAAGCGTCGTAGTTACGGATGGCGTTTTCAAGCAAAATACGGATAGAGTAGGGCAGTTTCGCTACTCTGGCGTCCTTCTTGCTCAAGTCCCTCAAATTGTAATATTTGTGTGTGCCTAGAGGTGTTTTCAGCTCTTTCTCTATTCCAAAGAAATCTTTACTCATTTTTCTGTGGTTTATATCTTAAAAATCAAATTTAATTGAATTAGTGTGTAAAAGAAACGGAACTTTGGGCAACGGCACGATTTATAAAAATTATTGTACTTTCCTTTTATCACAAGCAGTAGTTCCGGATAAAAGTTCACTCCTGTGCCAACATGACCTACCCCGTTATAACCCGGAAAGAAACTTCAGCGTGTCAACGCCATCGGCGTAGTCCCACAGTTCTGGTTTTTGCAGTGTTCCGAAAGGAAGTGACCTGGGATACTGACCTCTCCGGGAAGCGATGGCCTGAATCTTTTCCTCAATAGCCACTAGTTTTTGTGACAAGGCAGCTTCGTTTTCATAGCATTCGTAATACACCACCGAGACCGGCGAAACAAGGTCGGTGTTTTCCCGGAAAAGGGAGAATCCAGAGTCAAGGTGGGGTTCTCCGTTCACCAGCATAATGGACTTGTGGTAATCGTAGTTGTTTCTGTACTTATGGTGCTCCAACAACTGATTGAAAGGTTGAATGGCGTCGAGCAGGGTAGGTAATGCATAACCCGTAGGTACATAAAGCTTGGATACATTTCTGCAGCCAAGGCCAAAGTAGCTGAACAGGTCGTCGCCGAGCGCCAGCAGATCCTCCGAAGATTCCTCACCTGAAATGATAGCACACGAGGTTCTGTTTTTTCTGATAATGTTGGGCACCTTCGAGAAGTAGTATTCGAAATAGCGGGATGAGTTGTCGCTGCCGGTGGCTATAACGGCTTCCATGTCGTTGAGCCTTTCTACCACAGCTACTTGCCCACCCAGCTCAGGCTGGATCTCGTTGAGCGAGTCGATAATAAACCGAATGAGGGCACTGTCCTGAGAACTGGGTTTTACCAAAGCTTTGTGCCCGGCAATGATAACGGACAAAAGGTCGTGAAAGCCCACCATGGGAATGTTACCCGCCATCACGAGCCCCACTTTTTTTGGTTTGCCATCAGTAAATGCATAGGCAGAAGTCCATTGTGTTAGTTTCTCCTTTGAGAGAAAATTGAGAATGCCCTGCCAGGCAAGGTGAAGGCTCTCCTTTGTGAACCAAGGGTTTTCATTGGCTGCCCGGAGAAATAGACCACTTTTCGTAGCCTCATCCAACTCTTTTAAGTAGTCGCCCAGGGCGGATATTGCATTTACTCTTTCCTCTAACTTCATTTCGGATTATTTTGCAAAGCAAAAATAAATTGGAACTCAAACATTCCATTTCTACTTTTGTTTGGTAAAGGTAATTGTAGAATCAAAAATTAAGTATCAATATGGCAATAATGATCACCGATGAGTGTATCAACTGTGGTGCATGCGAGCCAGAATGCCCCAACACCGCTATCTATGAAGGCGGTGTGGAGTGGACCTGGGCTGGCGGAACCAAGCTTACTCAGGTTGAGCTTGAAGACGGAACAGTAGTTGACGGCAACGAAGCTCAACAGCCATTTTCTGATGAGTTCTATTATATAGTATCTCAAAAGTGTACTGAGTGCACTGGATTTCACGAAGAACCACAGTGTGCGGCGGTGTGTCCGGTGGACTGTTGTGTGGATGACCCAGACTACAGGGAAACAGTGGAAGAGCTTACCGCTAAGAAGACCTGGCTACACGACGAATAGTATTCAGATATGTGTGAATGAAAGCGGCAGAAGCCGCTTTTTTTGTGTCGTTTTAGTTAAGCTTTGTCCTTTTGATGAGGTAGCCCGTCAATATTTTGCTGATGTCGTCCTGAATGTCGGCTTCAACCAGGTCTATTTTTAGCTGACCGCATCTTAGCTTGAGGGTGCTGGCAAACTCTGCTACGGCCTTGTGGTACGACTCTTTTACCTGTGAAGGCGTCAGCTTAATTTTTTCTCCACCTTCCAAATCCATGAACTCGTAAGGCCGGTCTTCGAAAGAGAAATCGATCTCAGTCGACTTGTCGGTAACATGAAACATCAATACTTCGTGCCGGTTGTGCTTCAAATGCTGTAGCGCCGAAAATATTTGTTCGTGGTCGGCGTAGTTTTGAAACATGTCGCTGAAGATGATGACGAGCGAACGTTTGTGGATTTTCTCTGCCACCTGATGCAGCACTTCAGCAACATTGGTTTTTTTGAGGGTGGGAGTGCTTTCCAGCAGGTCATTGAGCAAAATGAAAAGCTTTTGGATATGGCTGGATGTAGATTTTACCTGTGTTTGAAGCTCAATTTCTTCAGCGAAGGTGAAAAGACCGACGGCATCACGTTGCTTGTGCAGCAAATAAGCCAAAGCCGCCGCAGCCAGAGCGGAAAACTTAATTTTGCCGTGTGTTTTTTCGGGATAATACATGGACGAGGAATGATCCAACACGATGTAGCAGCGCAGATTGGTCTCTTCTTCAAAACGCTTGGTGTATATCCTGTCTGTTCTGGCAAACACCTTCCAGTCGATGTGGCGGGTGCTTTCTCCGGTATTATACAGCCGGTGCTCAGCAAACTCGACTGAAAAGCCATGGTAGGGTGATTTGTGCATTCCAGTAATGAAGCCTTCCACCATTTGTCGGGCTAAAAATTCTAACCCACCGTATTCCTTTACCTTGCTGAAATCAACCTTCATTTGAATTAATTAATAACATTGACTAAGTGAATGTCTCTAATTATTGATTGTCATGAATTAACTTGTTATTTTTCGGATAACCAATAAATATTGTTTGGGTTACTCAATCCCATTATTGCAAAGAGGCTGAATGATCCTGGTGAGTGTTTTGCGTATTTTCTATTTTGAACGATTGTATTCAACAAATATTCGGGTATTTCCGATAAACTTTTATTTTTGACCAAACCTAAACCGGAATCAAGTGGAAGAGAATAAGGATAAAAGCAGAGGTGAAGTGTATTCTGAGAAAGTAAGGGCAGGTAAGCGAACCTATTTCTTTGACATCAAAGCCACAAAATCCAACGACTATTACCTGACTATTACCGAGAGTAAAAGGAAATTTAAGGAGGATGGGTTTTTTTACGAAAAGCATAAAATATTTTTGTACAAGGAAGACTTCGATAAGTTTATCGATGCATTGAACGACTCGGTTAATCATGTAAAAACGGAACTTCTTCCGGGCGTTGATTTTTCACAATTCGAAGTGAAAATGGAAGCAGGCGGCGACGAAGATATTCCTGAGGATGACACAGAGTTGAAGTGGGATTAATCTGATTCTTCAAACAATATTTTGCGAGCCCTTGGTATACAAGGGCTTTCTTTTTTTACTTTAGGCACATGGTTAGACGAATGCTGCTCTACCTGCTTTTGATGCTGGTTTTTCTGGTGTTTATTAGCTGGTATTTCTCCAACATATTTATTTATCTGATCTTCTCATTGGTCTTAGCAACCCTGCTTAGGCCACTCACCAATACCATTCATCAGATCCACGTTCTCAACAGCAGAATTCCAAGACCAATTGCCATCATTTTCTCGTTTTCGATAGTTATTGTTGTGGTTACCCTCTTTGTAATGCTGTTTATTCCACTTTTCAGCGAACAGGTGAAGGTGCTTTCGCAAATAAGCTACGATTCGGTGCTGACGTCGGTAAGCCAGCCTTTTAATAGTATCGAGCAGTTTCTTATTGAGAATAAGCTGACAGTCCAGCAGGAAGGCTTTCTTTTTGAGTCGATCAGAGAGAGCCTATTTGGGTTGCTTTCGGAGGTTGACTTTACGTTGCTGTTGAATAACCTGATATCGGTGACCGGGGGGCTTTTGGTTGGTTTCCTGGCTGTATCGTTTATTACCTTTTTTCTTTTGCTGGAGAACGGGATTTTAAGAAGGCAAATCATTGCCCTGATACCTAATCAGTATTTTGAGGTGTTTATAGCAGCGATGTTTAAGATCGAAAAACTTCTGAGCAATTATTTGATTGGGCTGCTTTTTCAAATGGCCTCCATCTTCAGCATTGCATCTTTGGGCTTGTCGATACTAGGGGTGAAGTACGCATTGACGATTGCGGTATTTGCAGCGGTAGCGAACCTTATTCCCTACCTCGGCCCGATGCTGGGTGCCAGTTTTGGTATAGTGGTGGGGATTTCAACTAGTGGAGATATTAGCCTTTCTCAGGACCTTTTGATTGTGGTGGTGAAAATTCTGTCGGTGTTTGGTATTGTGCAAGCTGCCGACAACATATTGTTGCAGCCGCTCATTTTCTCAAAAAGTGTAAAAGCCCATCCATTAGAAATATTTGTTATTATCTTTGCCGGCGCAACAATTGCAGGTATCCCCGGAATGATAGCAGCCATCCCTACGTACACAATCTTAAGAGTGTCTACAATTGAGGTTTATGCTGGCTTTAAGGGGTATCAGATATTCAAAAAGTAACAATTGATCATATTTCATGGGATTGCAATGTGGGATTGTGGGACTGCCTAATGTAGGCAAGTCTACACTGTTTAATGCTCTTTCGAATGCCAAGGCCGAAGCGGCCAATTACCCGTTTTGTACAATTGAGCCCAATGTGGGCGTGATCACAGTGCCTGACGAAAGACTACAAGTGCTGGAGAAGTTGGTTCACCCCGAAAAAGTAATCCCTACGTTTATCGAATTCGTGGATATTGCGGGTCTTGTGAAAGGTGCCAGCAAGGGTGAAGGGCTGGGGAATAAATTTCTTGGCAACATCCGGGAAGTGGATGCCGTCATCCATGTGGTGAGGTGCTTCGAAGACGACAACATCGTGCACGTGTCGGGCACGGTAAACCCGGTGGAAGACAAAGAGGTGATAGACACTGAGCTACAGTTGAAGGACCTGGAGTCGGTTGATAAAAAGATACAGCGTCTTGAGAAAATAGCCAAATCGGGTGATGCCAAGGCAAGGACTGAGCTGGGATATGTGCAGGCTTATAAGAAGCATTTGGAGTCTGGCAAGAACGCCAGAGTGCTTGACATGCCTGAAGCTGGCAGAGAAGCCGTGGCAGATTTGCAGCTACTCACCATAAAACCGGTTATTTATGTAGCCAATGTGGATGAGGGGTCGCTGCCGGCGGGCAACCAATGGGTGGAAAAATTAAAAGCATCTGTAGCAGAAGAAAGCGCCGAAGTGGTTATCCTTTGTGCCGCTATAGAGTCGCAGATAGCCGAACTGGAAGATCTTGATGAAAGAGCACTCTTTTTAGAGGAATATGGTCTCAAAGATTCAGGATTGAATAGACTAATTAAAGCTTCATACAATATACTTGATCTGATTACGTACTTTACAGCAGGAGTGAAGGAGGTAAGGGCCTGGACCATAGAAAAAGGTTGGAAGGCGCCTAAAGCGGCTGGTGTTATCCATACCGACTTTGAGCGTGGATTTATCAGGGCGGAGGTAATAAAATTGGCCGACTACGAGAAATATGGCTCCGAAAATGCTTGTAAAGAGGCTGGTAAGATTTATATTGAGGGCAAAGAATACGAAGTGCAGGATGGCGATATCATGCACTTCAGATTTAATGTTTAACCAGCTCTTTTATTCCCGAGGATGAACAATTTTTTAATTTTATTGTTTTTCTCATGAACATTTTAAGTACTAGGAAAATAGAGCTTGATTGTTCAGGCTTATTTTCTATATAATTTTTACGCTATTGAGGGTACGTATCGTTTTTCAAGTAAAAAATAAGGGAGGGTTTGTTCCTTTCCATCACCAGTATCTTTTAGCTCAGCTTATTAAGGGAATGCTCGTAAAAGGAGGTCATAAGGAGTTCATCGACTACCCGTTTTACAATTTTAGCGGCCTTAAAGGACAAACAAAGATAAGCAGGCAAGGTTTGCATTTTTACAGCCGGAGAGTTACGCTTGTTGTAGCAAGCAATAACAAGGATTTTATCGACTATTTCCTCAGGGTGTTGTTTACCTTTCCCAAGGTAGACATTGGCAACTTAATGCTAGCGCCCGAGGCAGTGGAGCTGGAGGATCACCCGGAAATAACTGATGCCTCAAGGTATATTTGCATTTCACCTATCGTAGTGCTTCAGCCTTCTTTGTACGATGCAGAAGCTAAGAAGTTCATTTCCCCAGAAACAGATGCATTCTCTGATCTCCTTTTTGAATCAACCATTCAAAGGATGGAGCAAGCCGGAGAAGATCCTCAGAAAATTGACGGTATTGGTAAGTTTCAGTTGGTTCCTGATGAGGACTATTTAAATAAAATCAGGGAAAGCCAAAAGAAGTTTGCCAGGATATACCCGCTATATGATCAAGACTTGAAATACGAAATAAGGGGCTATACTTTTCCTTTTGTTCTTTATGCACCTAAGGTGGTTCAGGAGTTTATTTTCACCTGTGGGTTGGGGCAGTTTTGCCACAAGGGCTTCGGCATGCTTGACATCGCCAATGCCGATCCAAGCAAGAGAGCGGTTACATACGAATTCGCTGAAACTACTACCTGATCAGTTTTTTGGGCCGTTGTGAATGATGCTCTGGTAGCCGACAAGTCGATCTACAAATGACCCGGGAGTTTTAAAGTAAACGAACACTTCATATTCATTTTCAGCCTGGAAGTTGTACCCTTCAAACAAGTAGGGATCAACGCCGTTCCCTTTTGCCCAATACATATAATTGTAGAATCCCTGCTTTAACAATAAGGATGCGGTATACATGCCCGAGAGGTCATCGTAGACCAACCTGTTCTGAGGGGTTTTCTGCCAGTCGTTAAAACCACCGATTACGTACACATCGGTTGCTTCAACTTTCTCCGTTTCCAGGAAAAACATCACCTTCACGTAGTCGGTCTGTAAATCACTGGAGTTAGGCTCGGTGGAACCGATGAAAAAGTTGCCGTCAAGGTCCTGCATTCTGCTGTAGGGCTCGCTGAACCGGGAGGCGTCTTTTAAAAGCAGGGCCCTTATTTCATTTTGGCTTTTTTCTATTTTGCCCACATTGCGACCGTTGTAGCTTAGCGAGCGGATGTCGAAGAACCTGAATTCCCTTGTCGATTTGAAATTGTTCTGGAGCGTGAAATTTCTGTACTCCATGTATCTCTGATCTTCCCTCACCAGCGTGGGTTTCAGGTTGAGAATGGCGTTGTCCCACCTTCTGTTTTGGCGCACCATTACCTTAAAGTCGTTGTACGCATTGGTAGAAGTGAGTCCACCATAGCTAACAGAGAACTCGACCTGATGATTTTCCTCCCTTTCGGCTACACTGGATGAAATCCGAACCTCCATTTGGATATCGGCCCCTTCCTCAAATACCATAAACCGCCTGCTTAGCACAATATCTGCTTTGTTTGTCCCCCGATATACCACCACTACATAGTTCCCGGATTTTTTCACTTTGGGGAGGTCAAGCGAGTATTGTGTGTAGGGAACAATCGTGCTTTGGGAGTACTGGTAGTTGTTGACAGGGTAGGAGTTGTATTCATTCAGAAACTCCATGTCGGTCAGGGCTGAGCGCTCCCAATTAAAATTGCAATGAACGATGTAGGCGTTGTATTGCTGGAAGTCACTTAGAATTTCATCAAATTTGAGTGTGAGAGGTGCAGTTTGGTTGATATGCACAATGGGAGGCTGCATAGTGTCTTCGGCTTTTCCGGAATTTGGAAAAAGGCGAACCAACCTGATGTTATCTTCGTATGATCTGTCGCTGAGCTCTAATACAGCGTCCGAAGTGCTGGTATTGGCGACTTGCTCGAGGGGAAGGCAGCCAGTGAAAAATAAGCAGGAAATGACTAGGAGTAAGAAGTAGTTGAGATGTTTCATCGATAGCTAAACGAACGGCAACTAAATTCATTTTCTACAAATCTGCATAATTCCAACCATTTTTTCAGACCGAGTGTCATAAAAGTCAAAACCTAAACCGAGAACTCGCAGAATGCCTACTGATGAAGAGTTGATAGAGGGATGTGCCAAAGAGGACAGACACATGCAATATCAGCTATACCAAAAGTATAGTGGGCAGATGTATGCCATTTGTTTGAGGTACTGCAAAATGCAGCAGGAAGCTGAAGATGTTTTGCAGGAAGGGTTTGTGAAGGTATTCAACCACATCAAAACATTCCGTAAGGAGTCATCGCTATTTTATTGGATCAAGCGGATCGTGATTAACACTGCGCTCAATCATCAGCGCAACAAGCTTTATATGTATCCGATGGTAGATGTGGCTGAGTTACGGCAACCGTCGGCGAATCACGACATGCTTGCGGGACTTCAGCTGGAAGATTTAATGGGAATGATTCAGGATCTTCCGTCGGGGTGCCAGACAATATTTAACCTGTATGCTATTGAAGGGTATAAACATCATGAAATAGCAGAGCTCCTTGGTGTTACCGAGGGAACCTCCAAGTCGCAGTATGCCAGAGCAAAGCAGCTGCTACAGGAGAAACTTGAGAAATTAGAAAGTACAAATTATGGAAGCCGCAGATAACAACGAATTTTTCGAAAGCCAGTGGCGACAGGCTTTTGACGGAGCCAGCGTGCCACCGTCTCCTATGGTGTGGGAGAGAGTGGAAGCAAGGCTTGCCACCCAAAAAGAAGGAAAGTACAGGAAGGCCATCTTTTACTACAGATGGGCAGCTGCCGCCATGACGACCGTCGCCGTTGGTTTGGGTGTGGCACTTTTGCTCAATGGAACCTCGTCACTTGTAGAGAATGAGATTGCTGGCAATACCAAAGAGAACGTCGTCAATTCTCAGGCAGCACAAAGCCCTGAACTTAGGGATATGAAGATGGAAAATGAAGTGGCTTCTACAACCTCCACACTTACCGAAGATGATAAGCCTGAGTTTTATCAAAAAGATACAAAGCCCTTTTTGGCGGTAGCTACAATTGGTAATAGTGGTAGTGAAGCTATCAGGCAGGTGGCAACTCCGATAGACGAGACTTCAGCCTCGGAAGAAAATATGTTTGATGTGGCCATCCCTTCTGTTACCGGCATTTTCAGCTCCGAAAGACTGGCCAGTAACTTATCGAAACTGGAAGTGAATCACTTATATGGTGTGGTACGTCCCATGCAGCGAAAAAAGAAGGAATTGGGAGATCAGCCTTTGTTGGCTGGCCTTGGAGTTGGTAGTGGTACTTTTAATCCTAATTATGGTTTCCGGTCTGGAGGCAACTTGTTTGCTTCTGCCAGCACCGACGAAGCCTCTCTTGTAGCAGAAAACAGTGGAGAGCTAAAGACAAATGATTTTAACGCCGCCAATGGGCTGGTTGGAGCTGCTTCTTCCAGAACATACAATGAGTCGAACGCACAGGGCGGAACTTTCTCATTTGGAGCAAGCATTGGTAAACGCATTTTCAGGAAGATTCTGGTGCACACGGGGCTTCAATATGGAAGGTACAATAGCAACGGAAGTACCAACCTGGTGTTGAACGACGAATCGAACGATAAACGTTATGCGCTGAATCAGGTAAGTTTATTGAGTGATGACATTCTGAATGTGTTTTCATCCTCACAATACTCCTACGATGGGGAAAGAACGAAAATCACCAATACGTATGAGTTCATTTCTGTGCCGGTAAAGGTCGGTGTAATTCTGTTGGACAGGCGGGCCGGGATCGTTTTGAACACCGGTGTTTCCAATGAGTTTTTGCTCGGGAGTGTGATAAAAGGCAAAGACCTTGAGGATGTGAGAACAAAATCTGGAGACCGATCGCCTTACCGGAGCGTGTATTTAAATGGGACTCTCGGTTTGGAGGTTAATTACGCCATCAACAGCCACTATAAAGTCGTTGTGGAGCCGTATTACCGCCAGGCGATTACAAGCCTGACCAAGAACACTGATGGCTATGCGAGTGCGCCAAGGCTATGGGGAGTGCAGGCGGGCGTTCGGTATGAGCTGAGATAGTTTTCCAACCAATCGGCATACAGCGGTGTCCTTTTATCATACCTATTTTTTTAGTATATGAAATAGCCATAGCGAATTCCATTGCCAACGGACATGAAAAAATTCATCGAACATGAGATTTTCATTCTCAAAGGGTTTGGGCTATTCCATCTGGCCGCTTAAAAAAAATTATATTCAGATGAATGCAGAATTTCACCCCCACGAAGTCAAAGACATTTTCAGAATCACGGTTGTGTCAATTGTGATATTGATTGTCATCGGTTTTCTGTCAACTGGTTGCACCGATACCTGTGAAGTAGACAGGTCGTATACCTATTTCAAGCCGGTATACACCACAACAGAAGAAATTCGAAGCGCAGTAGCTTTTGGCACTCCTCAATCTGTTAACCAGCCCGGAAAGATCTACTTCAAGGATGGCATCCTTTTTATCAACGAAGTAGGTGAGGGCATTCACATTATTGACAACACGAACCCATCTTCGCCCCGTCAGCTGTCTTTTGTTACCATCCCCGGCAACTTTGATATGGCCGCCAAAGGAAATTACCTGTACGCTGACAGCTACATCGACTTACTGGTGTTTGACATCTCGAATGTGAATGATGTCAAAATGGTGAAGAGGGTAGAAGGTGCTTTTCAGGCATTTGGTAACCTTCCATTCAATTTTGACTCCTGGCAAGGGGTTATTACTTCATATGAAGAGGCTACAATCGAAGAGGTTACTGAAATGGATTGCGCTTCGAATGGTGGAGGCGATATATTCTTTTATGCAGAAGCTGCCGATGCTTCTTTTGTGAAGTTTAATTCATCTGGCGGGGCTACTTTGATGGCCAACTCCACAAGCAATGCCCCGGCTACCACTGCTGCCGGGGTAGGTGGATCAATGGCCAGGTTTGCCATTTATGAAGACTTCCTTTACACTATCGACGCCAGTTCGTTGTACCTATTCGACATCACGCAGCTTGATGACCCACAGTCGGGTGCCAGAGTAGACATTGGCTGGGGAATAGAGACACTGTTTCCCTATGAAGATAAGCTGTTTATTGGCGCCAATAACGGTATGCACATTTACGACAATGCTAACCCGGAAGCACCAGAGCACCTTTCAACCTACCAGCACATTCAAAGCTGCGACCCTGTGGTTGTAGAAGGCGACTACGCCTATGTGACGCTAAGGTCAGGCAACGCCTGTCAGGGTTTCACCAATCAGCTGGAAATTGTCGATATATCCGATCTAAGAAATCCAAAGGCGTTTCAGACCTACCCTATGCAAAATCCACATGGACTGGGAGTAGACGGAAAATGCCTGTTTATCTGCGAAGGGGAGTTTGGGCTCAAGCTTTTTGATAAAACAGACCTGACCAGCATAGATGACCATTTGGTGGCCAACTATACCAATGTGCATGCTTTTGACGTCATTCCACTCAATGGCGTACTGATGATGATCGGAGAAGACGGCCTGTACCAATATGAGTATGACTGTGAAGGAAAGCTTGAGCTGTTGAGCACAATACCTGTGTTAGCTTTGTAGCCTGACTGATGAGTAATCAAACTACTAAAAATATCATTTTCAACCGGAAGGGATGGCTCCTGTGGGGCTGTCTCTTTTATTTTTTTGCGCCTGCACAGCTTATGGCACAGATGCAGGTAAAGGACAAGGCCAGAATAGAAAAAATTGGCGTTGTGCGGGGCAAAGTGCTTGAATACAATGCCGCAGGGGACTTTGTTTTTCTCCGAACAACGGGAGACACCCTCATAGTGGATGCCGACAGGGTGATGAACACGAAAATCATCCATTCCCTCAAAATGCCGGTAAAAGGAATGTTTTGGCATTCTGCTGAGTTCGGTCTCGATTTTGGAAAGTCTAATCAATGGAATCCCGTTTCTCCATACTTGTACCTTGAGACAAACCATGCCTACGTAGTCAATAGGTTCTTGCAACCGGGCATTGGTGTTGGCTATCAACAGGCAGGTGATTTCAGGATCATGCCGGTGTTTTTAAGCCTAACAGGTGACCTTTATCGAAGCCGGGTAACTCCCTTTTACTTCTCAAACGTGGGCTATGGCCTGGGCTGGGCAAGGTCGAACGACTGGGGAAATTACGACAAAGTGAGTGGTGGCTTTTTGTGGCATATTGGCGGTGGTTTGAAGATCGCCGGTCGGAACAATGCAGTGTATTTAAAGTCCGGCTACAAGATCCAAAATATTTATTCGGAGAGCAGTATCCCCAATTGGTGGGGAACAACCGGTGGCTTCGAAAACATAGCCAGAACCATCCGAAGAGTATACTTCGGAGTATCAATGGCTTTCTAGGATCTCATTCGTCTTTGATCCATTCCCCGTTTCTGTACAGGTATTCGATTGTTACCTCACCGTCGGTATTGTACCATTTCGCAATGCCTTCCCTCACGCCATTCTCGTAGGGGCTCTCCTCCATCAGATTGCCATTGTCGTGATAGAGCCTTAGCATACCATTTAGTTTACCGAACTGATAGGCACGTTCTTCCTTTATGTTTTTTCTGTTGTATTTAACATAGGTGCCATGCAGCTGCCCATCGAAAAAATAGGCCTTTTCAGTCACCTGCCCATTTTCATCTACAATCACCTGCGGGCCCTGCTTTTTGCCTTTTACATAGCTGGTAACCATTTTCACCACGCCCGTCGGATAGTATTCTGTCCAGCTCCCTTCCTTTTGCCCATTCAAGTAGTCGCCCTCCGCTATTATCTTGTCGTTGATGTCGAGCACATGTACTTTCACAAGAGATTCATTGCCAGGGTAGGGTGTTCGTACTGCGCTGGGGGGGAGGTCAGCAAATGCGGGGCCGTCGCTCACCGTTTGTGATTGCGAACAACCAAGAAAAAGTCCTGCAAGAAAGATGGAATTGATAATAGTTGCCTTCATTTTTGATCAGATTTTTTCAGATCGAAAAATAAAAAGAAGTTCCCTTTAACAAAACATGTATTTTACAAGAAATGCGTTCATGATTCAGTTTTTGAAACTACTTTTGCATCCGCTTAGTGCATGTTGAATATTAAAGAGTTTGCAGCGTGGAAAAAGTAAAGAGGATTCTTGAAAGCGATCGTTTTCAGTATTTCATCATAGGACTTATCGTACTGAATTCAATCACCATTGGGCTTGAAACATCTCCCGCCATAATGGCCTTCACAGGAGATTGGCTTTACCTGCTCGATGAGGTTATTTTAGGAATTTTTGTTGTCGAGCTATTGGTAAAGCTGCTGGTTTACCGGGCCAGATTCTTTGGCGAATCGTGGAACATCTTTGATCTTTCCATCGTGCTGCTTGCGTTGATCCCCTCAGCCGGTAATTTGTCTATTCTCCGTACGCTCAGGATACTCCGCACACTCAGATTGCTGAAGAATGTGCCAAAGCTGAGGATCATTATCGAGGCCCTTCTTAAATCGATTCCCAGCATTGGTTGGATAGGCGTGCTGGTGATGATTATCTTTTACATTTTCGCTGTTATAGGCACGAGCCTTTACGGAGAACAGTTTCCTCAATGGTTTGGTAACCTTGGAGCCTCCATGTTTACACTGTTTCAGATAATGACGCTGGAGAGCTGGGCCTCGGGCATAGCCAGGCCTGTAATGCAAGAAATTCCTCATGCCTGGCTCTTTTTCGTTCCATTCATACTTCTTGCCACGTATACTACGCTCAATATTTTTATCGCTATTGTGGTGAACACGATGAATGAACTCCATCAATACGACATCGATGAAGAGGAGCGACGACTTAAGGACTTTGTGCACGAAGAAAATGTGGAGCTTCAGCACCTTCTTGAAGAGCTAAAAGCACAGGTGGCAAGAATTGAGAAAAAAGTGAAGGGTTGACTCAGGCCAATTGCTTCTCCAGTTCTTCAATTTTTATTCCGGTTTCCTCCCATTGGTCATTTAGCCTTTCAAGCTCTGCTTTGATCAGTTGGTATTTCTCATTGCTTTGCGCCAGAGCATCGGGCGACTCGAATACTTCAGGAGAGGCGAGCTCTTTTTCTGCTTCTTCGATCTTTACCTCAGTCTCCAGAATTTCGTTTTCTATTCCATCCAGTTTTTTACGCAGGGCTTTTAGCTCTTTCTGAGCCTCCATCGAGAGGTTATTGGTCTGGCTTGAGGCTGGCTTTGGCTTGCCCTTCGGTTCCTCTTTTTTCACCTGGGGCTGCACGGCGGGGGCTGTTGCCACTTGCTTTTCTTTCCACCACATATACTCCTCGTAGGTGCCCGGGTACTCCTTTATTTCGTTGTTCTCAATGTACCAGATTTTGTTGGCGATTTCTGTCACAAAGTACCGGTCATGAGATACAACAATAAACGTTCCTTCATACTGCTGTAGGGCCTGGATGAGGATGTTGACTGACTGAATGTCGAGGTGGTTGGTAGGCTCATCAAGCAGCAGGAAGTTGGCCTCAGAAATCAACGTTTTGGCCAGCGCCACTCTCGACTTTTCGCCTCCGGAAAGCACCTTTATTTTTTTGAAAACATCTTCATCGGAAAACAGAAAACAACCCAGCACACTTCGCAGTTGCATCTCCGTTTTGTCTGTTCCTGAAGCTTTCATTTCTTCGAGGATCTCGTACTCGATGTTCAAGGCCTCCAGCTGGTGCTGGGCGTAGAACGACTTGATAACGTTGTAGCCTTCCTCCCTCTTGCCATTCACCTTGTCGGTGCCTGCGATGATGCGCAGCAAAGTCGACTTTCCTTTTCCGTTGGCTCCGATCAAAGCGATTTTGTCACCTCGCTCGATATGAGCATTCGTATTTTTGAGAATGACAAGATCGCCGTAACTCTTCGATACATCGGTGAGTTGAATGACATGGCGCCCGCTGGGTTTGTTGAAGTTGAACCTGAAGTTGACTTTGGCGTTTTCATCCAGCACATCGTCTATCTTATCCATTCTGTCCAGGGCCTTCACACGGCTTTGCACCTGGCGGGCTTTAGTAGCCTTGGCTTTGAATCGTTCAATGAACTTTTCGGTCTGCTTAATCTTTTGCTGCTGGTTTTCGAAGGCGTTCTTTTGAATCTCATTTCTCAGCTCTTTCTCCTGCAGATAAAAATCGTAGTTACCGGCGTAAAGATTGAGCTTTCCATTGCTTACCTCCACGATCGTGTTTACCGTGTTGTTGATGAAATGCCTGTCGTGAGACACTACTATCACCGCACCTTCGTATGTTTTAAGGTAGCTTTCTACCCATTGAATGGACGGAAGGTCAAGGTGGTTGGTAGGTTCGTCAAGCATGAGGAGGGAAGGCTTTTCCAAAAGCAGCTTTGCCAACATCACCCGCATTCTCCATCCACCAGAGAACTCCTTTAGCGGTCTGGTAAGGTCTTTGGTGCTAAAGCCGATGCCTTCCAATATCTCTTCAGCCTTTGATTGAATAGCGTAGCCGTCCAGCGCCTCGAACCTTTCCTGAAGTTTGGTAAGTTTCGTCACCAGGTCATCGCTGTAATTGGCCTCCATTTCTGCCAACACCTTGTCAATTTTGTGGTGAATGTCGACAGCTTCAGCGAAAGCTTTCATGGCCACATCCAAAATGGGTTCGGCAGATTGGTAGGAGAGGAGATCCTGGTTAAGAAAGCCAATGGTGCAGTCCTTACTTTGGCTGATGTCCCCACCGTCGATTGTAAGGTCACCAACAATCATTTTAAGCAGCGTGGACTTACCTGTTCCGTTAAGACCGATGAGTCCTATTTTGTCCTTGGGTTTTATATGCAGATTGGCCCCTTCGTACAGCACTCTCGAGCCAATATTGTAATTCAAATTATTGATTGAGATCATTCGGCAAATTTAGAGCCCTTACGACGAATAACGAAAGTTTTGGCAAAGACCTTTTGTCAATTTTCAGGTTATTTCTCAACCAAATTGGCTAACTATGTGTTCAGATTGAAAAAATAACTCTAATCATGATATTGAAACCCATTCGACTAGCTTTTTACCTTGTAGTAGGTGTGTTGTCAGTTGCAATTTCTTCTTGCGGTGAGTCAAACAAGGAGGCCGCCACAGCAGAGGAGGTCATTGATACTGCAACCACTAATGATGGCGACAGCCTTAGTAAGATTAATCTGCCTGCAGGCTTTGAAATTTCAATTTACGCCAGTGGAATAGACAACGCCAGATCCATGGCAATTAGCCCCAGTGGAATAATTTACGTGGGCAATAGAGGAGGAGACAAAATCTACGCTATTCAGGATACCGACAAGGACGGCAAAGCGGACAAGACAATTGTGGTGGCTTCCGGCCTGAAGACGCCCAATGGAGTGGCTTTCAAGGATGGAGACCTGTATGTCGGTGAGATCAGCAGACTTCTTAAATACCCAAATGTGGAGGCCAATCTTGAAGCAGTTGGTGAGCCGGTTGTTGTTTATGACGACTACCCAACCGACGAGCATCATGGCTGGAAGTATATAGCCTTTGGCCCGGACGGCAAACTATACGTGCCAGTTGGTGCTCCATGCAATATTTGCGAAAGTGAGAACGAAATTTACGCCACCATTACCAGAATGAACCCTGACGGAACAGGTCGTGAGATTTTTGCCAGAGGTGTGAGAAACACGGTAGGTATGACCTGGGATGCTGAAGGCAATCTGTGGTTCACCGATAACGGTAGGGACATGCTGGGTGACGATATGCCTGACTGTGAACTGAACAAAGCCACAAAGGCGGGTATGCACTTTGGCTATCCTTACTGCCACAGCGGCGATATTTCTGATCCGGAGTTCGGTTCAAAATTTCCTTGCTCTGACTTTGTTGCCCCTGCTCAAAAGCTTGGTGCTCACGTAGCGCCACTTGGGCTAAGGTTTTACAATGGCGATATGTTCCCTGCAGAATACAAGGGCAGTATTTTCATTGCACAGCACGGTTCATGGAACAGGAGTAAGAAATCCGGGTACAGGATAGGGCTGGTGAAAGTGGAAAATGGTAAGGCTGTTAACTACTCGACTTTTGCAGATGGATGGCTTGATGAAGCAGAACAGGAAGCCTGGGGACGCCCTGTAGATGTGCAGGTAATGCCTGATGGCTCACTGCTTATTTCTGACGACAAGGCTGGAGTGATTTACAGAGTTACCTACAAGGCCTAAGCATCAAAATGGTTAAAATGAAAAGGAGGTACTTAGTACCTCCTTTCACCACCTAACCTAAACCAAAAGATTTGACCTTACAGAAATGTAAGGTGTTCAATCAGTGTTAATTAAACCAAATACCTCCAGTAAAAGTTCAAAACCTGGAAAGCACCTCATCCTGATGGAGAAACCCGCATTTGACGACATTTATATGGAGCTGGCAGTGAACCTTGCCAAGCGGTCTCACTGTATCAAGCGGCATGTGGGGGCCGTGCTTACCAAGGAGACCAGAATCATTTCTATTGGTTACAATGGCCCGCCGGCAGGTACACACAACTGCGACCTTGAATGGCCTGAGGTAGGCTGCCCCCGTGATTCGAAAGGTGGATGCTCATTGGCAATACACGCTGAGCAGAATGCCATTCTCTACGCCGTTAAGAATAAGGCAACGGTTGACGGTGCCACCATTTACGTCACGCTATCCCCATGTCTTTCCTGTGCCAGGATTATCTACACCATGGGCATTTCCAAAGTGATTTACCTCAAGTCGTACGCCGAACACAAGGGTATTCCCAACGACGAAGGTATAGACTTCCTCAGAAAGTTTGGAGTGGAAGCGGTGAAGTACGAAGGCACGTTGACCAACGTCACGCATATGATTTAGTGGAAAACTCAAGGCACAAATCTCAAAAGGTAAATAAGCCCCAAAATCCAATAACGAAATCATAGCACATAGTTGCTTCCTAGGCAAACTGGTCAGGCATTTCGTCTGGGATTTCAGCTCTTCATTTAGTGCTGATTTGGATCAATCTGTATTTCTGGGGATTGAATGTTTCGTTTGTGGTCAAATAAAAAAGCAAAACTGGTTCAATGCGTCTCGCTTGAACCTTTTGCTTTTTTATGACCACTTAGGATATTGGGTTTAAAGGGTAATGCCCCAGATTTCCCGCTTGATCCGCTCATTTGAGATTTGGTGCTTGCTATTTGTTATTTGAGTCCCCTAGTTTCTTCTTCATTTAATTTCCAGAAATCTATATTTGCACCATGATAAACAGACGCCTTCCGGCAGAATGGGAACCCCAAAGTGCGGTGCAGTTAACCTGGCCACATGAAGAGAGCGATTGGGCGGACGACATGGATATAGTGGTTCCATGTTTTGTTGCCATCGCCAGAGAAGTATTGAAAAGACAAAAGCTGGTGGTAGTATGCAAAGACAGCGAGGCTGTGCGAAAGCAGATCAGCTCGGAGTCAGCGAATCTGATCCTTGCGGAACTGCCGACCAACGATACTTGGGCCAGAGACCATGGTGCTATCAGCATTGAGGAGGGTGGAAAGCCGGTTTTGCTGGATTTCGTTTTCAATGGCTGGGGGCTGAAGTTTGCTGCCGACAAAGACAACCTGATTTCCGGGCGACTTCACAAAAAAGGAATCTTTGGAAAAGTGCCCATGCGGCATGCGGGTTTGGCTTTCGAAGGAGGCTCTTTTGAATCTGATGGAGAAGGGACGCTGCTCACCACTACCGAGTGCCTGCTTTCCCCCAACAGAAACCCACATCTGTCGCAGTCGGAAGTGGAAGACAAATTGAAAGAGTTGTTTGGAGTTAAAAAAGTACTTTGGCTGAATAACGGGTACCTGGCAGGCGACGATACCGACTCACATATTGACACACTGGCGAGGCTCGTGCCTGGCAATAAAATTCTGTATGTGAAATGCGACGACACCGCCGATGAGCACTACCAGGCGTTGAAGAAAATGGAGGCAGAGCTGCAAAACCTGACCAATTCGAATGGAACGCCTTATGACCTGATTCCACTGCCGATGGCCGACGTGGCATTTGACGATGAAGGCAACAGGCTGCCAGCTACATATGCTAACTACCTGATTATTAATGGGGCCGTGTTAGTACCCTTTTACAATTCGCCCAAAGACAAGGAAGCGGCGGCCATCATTCAAAGAGCCTTTCCTCAATACGAAATTGTGGGGATCGATTGCAGGCCTTTGATCCTCCAGCATGGCTCCTTACATTGTGTAACCATGCAATACCCTGTGGGTGTAGTTGTATAAATTTCAAAACCAGAAAAACCATGGCAGAGAAAATACTGAAAGTTGGTTATGTGCAGCAGTCTTGCTCTGAAGTGAGAAAAGACAATGTGGCCAAAAGCATTGCCGGGATAAGAGAATGCGCCAGGAGAGGGGCGCAATTGGTAGTGTTGCAAGAGCTGCATACCGGTGTGTACTTTTGCCAGGCGGAGGATGTCAACCGGTTCGACATGGCCGAAAGTATTCCGGGCCCCTCCACTCATGAGTTTGGAGCCATTGCCAAGGAGCTGGGCATTGTGCTAGTGACTTCACTATTTGAAAAAAGGGCCCCAGGCCTGTATCATAACACTGCCGTGGTGCTGGAAAAAGACGGTACCATTGCCGGTACCTACCGCAAAATGCATATTCCCGACGACCCGGGGTACTACGAAAAGTTTTATTTCACACCAGGTGACATGGGCTTCAATCCAGTGGAGACCTCTGTTGGAAAGCTTGGTGTGCTGGTGTGCTGGGATCAGTGGTACCCGGAAGGGGCAAGACTGATGGCCATGGCGGGAGCTGACCTGCTGATCTATCCTACAGCCATCGGCTGGGATCCGCACGACACCAAGGAAGAACAAAAACGGCAGCAGGATGCATGGATCATTTCTCAGAGAGGGCATGCTGTGGCCAATGGTTTACCGGTAGTGAGTGTGAACAGGGTGGGCTTTGAGCCCGACTTTAGCGGAGTAGGGAATGGCAGCCGCTTCTGGGGACACAGCTTTGTGGCCGGCCCTCAGGGTGAGTTTTTGTATGTGAGCCCATCGGACCTGGCGGAAAACGTGGTGCTGGATGTTGACCTGGGCAGGGCAGAGGATGTTCGAAGAATTTGGCCGTTCTTCAGAGACAGACGGATCGATGCTTATGGGGATATAGTGAAGCGGTGGGGTAAGTAAAGTAGCTATACGATATTCACTTCAGCCGACAGCTCAATGCCAAATCGCTTCTTTACGGAAGCTTGGATTTCCTGCGCCAGCTGCCAGATATCGCCTCCTTTGCCGCCTCCATAGTTAACCAGCACCAGGGCCTGGTTTTTATGCACACCAATTGGCCCAAGAGTTTTCCCTTTCCAGCCGTCGTTCTCTATCAGCCATCCGGCAGGCACCTTCACTGATCCGTCTTCCTGCGGATAGCCTGGAATCGCCGGGTAATCGCTTTTGAGTGCCTCATAAGCCTTACTTGCAATGCTTGGGTTCTTGAAAAAGCTGCCTGCATTGCCAATTTCCTCAGGATTTGGAAGTTTCGATTGGCGGATGTGAATGACCGCCTTGCTCACATCGGCTATAGTAGGGTGTTCGATATTCCAGCTTGCCAGCGTCTCATTAATGGCACCGTACGTCGTGTTGACTTTTGCCTCTTTTTGAAGCACAAAAGTGACTGATGTAATGATGAACTTGTCCTTTAGGGTCTTTTTGAAAACGCTTTCCCGGTAGCCAAACTCGCATTCATTGCTATTGAAGGTTCTGGTCTTGCCAGATTCAATCTCCACAGCTTCGAGGTTGTGAAACACATCTTTGATCTCTACGCCATAAGCCCCGATGTTTTGCATGGGCGCCGCACCTACCGTCCCCGGGATCAGCGATAAATTTTCGATGCCTCCCCAGCCCTTCGCTACGCAATGCATGACCAACTCGTGCCACACCACGCCAGCTCCTACTTTTATGACGACCTCATCCTGACTTTCTTCTTGAACGTGAACCCCTGGCAACGAAAGTTTTACCACCAGACCATCAAAATCTTTCGTGAACAGAACGTTGCTGCCGCCACCAAGAATTAGATGAGAATTACTTTTAAAGATGTCTGAACTGATAATTTCCTTTAGCTCGTTAACCGATTTGGCCTCGGTGAAGTATTTGGCTTTTACATCCAGATGAAACGTATGATAGGGATGCAGGCTCTTGTTTTGGTCGATTTTCATAGAGAACCTAAAATTAGAAAAGCTTATGCTTTATCATTGTTTTTCGGTGCTTTAAGTTTTTGCATTCACATCTGGCGACAATAGCCTCACTGGTATATTCTTTTCGACGGTAAAGCCTTTCTGACTTTCAAATGTCTGTTTTTGGGATCATCAGCAAATTGAAGATTTCATTTTTTTTCACCAGATTTAGAGCCATGTCTTCAATACCTACACGGGACAATACTTTGAAATCACATTTTCTCAATCCCTCTGGCACCGCCGACTTGCGAGCAAAAGAGAGGGTGGGTAGTATTGACGAAGGTGCTTTGTGGGAGGACTTTAAGAGGGGGAGTGAGATGGCATTGTCTCAAATTTACTCCCTGTATTCGAAAGACATTTACAACTATGGATGTCAGTTTACCAAAAACCACGAGTTGGTAAGGGACAGTATCCAGGATCTTTTTATCGAGTTGATCAAAAGCAGAGCCAGCCTGGGCTCAACTACCTCGGTCAAATTTTATCTGTATAAGTCTTTGCGCCGGAAGCTGGTGCGAGCACTCAAAAAGCAAAGCAAGTTGTTTGTTACTGATGACATTCAGGAACAGGGATCATTTGCTGTTAGCATCTCACCCGAGCTGCTGCTTCTAAAGACCCAGTTGGACGAAAATCAGCGAATGCTTCTGGAAAAATCGATTAATGCGCTCACTGTTTCTCAGCGTGAAGCCATCTTGCTGTATTTTTATGAAGGGCTCAGCTATGCCGAAATAAGTGACCTGATGGAGATCGGTAAAGTGAAGTCAGCGAGAGCACTGCTCTACAGGGCTATTTCTGCCATGACAGAATTTCTAACCCCCTACAAATCCGATTTGCTACCACTCCTGCTGTTTTACCTCAGTCTTTTCAAGGGGTAGGTTGTTGCAAATTTCGCAAATAAATCCACTATTCTTTGCTGTTTCATCGAGTGATTTCTGATTTTACTATCTTTCAGTGTAATTCTTCAAAAATGTTATGGTCATTTTGAGCGTGCTTGCCTTTATATAACTGTAACCAGGGTTATCAAAGCGGGCTTACCAGTAAGGCTCGGGCACTTATCGGCATTCAATGAACTATAGCGAATACACCGTCGAACAATTTTTACAAGACCAGTACTTTACGAACTGGGTCTTGAGACCATCGAGAGAATCCGATAAGTTTTGGCAGGATTGGATCAGGCAGAACCAGAAAAAACTACCTGAGATTGAGCTTGCGAGAGAAATCATACTCTCAACCACCTACAAGAACAAGCATGTTCTTTCTGAAGAAGACAGCTCCAGCATTTTGGAGAACATCATGCGGGCGCAGGCTGACCTGGGCAACGACCAGACCGGAACCAGGTTTGCCTGGGGACAATTGCTCCGGGTGGCTGCCGTTGTCGCAATTGTAGCCTCCGTGGCCATTTACTTTGTGGTGCCCCGAGAAAAGGAGCCCGAGGTTGTACAAGTGGCCCCTTCTACTGTTATCAAGACTGCCGAGCTTGGCCAGAAGCGAACCGTCGGTTTGCCCGATGGCACTATCGTAAAGCTCAATGCAGGAAGCAGTCTTTCGTACCTCCAGCCATTTGAGGGCAAGGAAAGAAAGGTGGTGTTGGAAGGAGAAGCTTTTTTTGAAGTGACCAAAGACGAAAACCGCCCCTTTGTTATCGAAGCTGGCGGACTGACCACCACAGTGCTGGGAACCTCTTTCAATATTTCTTCTTACGATGAAGCAGGGTCGGTAAAAGTATCTGTGCTTTCAGGAGTGGTGGAGGTAAAGAGCCGCAGAGGGCAAAAGGAAGTGCTGTATCCTGACATGATGGGAGTGTTGTACAAAGACACCGAGAACCTTAACAAAACCACTTTTAATGAAAAGGAGGAGTTCGGCTGGAAGGATGGCATTATCTATTTTAAAAATAACCCACTGAAAGAAGTATTCAAGCGGCTCGAGAAGTGGTACGGCGTAAGCATCAAGCTTGATTCTGATAAAATATTGCAGGGAACCTACACCGGCGAATTCAAAAACGCCTCCCTGGAAAAAGTGCTGGAGGGTATTTGTTATACCTCTCAGCTCACCTACTCAGTAGACAACGAAGAAATTACCATTAAACTACAAACCAATTAACTATGAAACACGAAATGACCTACTCCCCCTAAAAGAGAGAGCCGGAAGTAAACTCCCGGCCCCCATTCCTTAATCAATTCATTCCAGTTGATTGGCGTCCACTAAATGTATTGGTTAAGGTGCTTAGTAAAATCGGATTCACTAAAACATTTAAAATTATGAAAAATGCACTACTGAGGAAAATTATTCTTATGTCCAGGTTGATGCTATATGGAATATTTGTGCAGTCGTTCTTTATTTCTTTGCTCAATGCGGGAGATATTGCGGCCCAGGAGAGTATATACGAGATCAAGCTGGATGTTTATCAGCAAGACAAAACGGTATCCCAATTCTTTAAATACGTAGAAAGAAAAACGGATTTCAAGTTCACCTATAATAGCGATCAGGTAGACCTCAATTCAAAGGTCTCGATCAGCGCCACAGACAAATCTCTTGGAGACATTCTCGAGGAAGTTTCCCAAAAAGCCAAAGTGAACTTCAGGAGAATAGACTATAACATTCATGTCAGTAAAAAGGAAGACACTTCCGATCAGGTGGAAGAGGTGATAAGTGTTTTCGCTGCTGACGTGCCGATATCAGGAAAGGTATTTGACGAGAATGGCGATCCATTGCCTGGCGCTACGATAGTGGTGAAGGGAACGGCAGTCGGTACTATCAGCGATATTAACGGGGGCTTTAGTTTATTGGCGCCCAATGATGCAACAAGTCTTATTGTTTCTTTTGTAGGCTATCAAAGCCAGGAAGTGTCTATTGCGGGGAGAAGCACAATCGACATAACACTGCAGGCAGATATCCAGGCGCTTCAGGAGATAGTTGTGATTGGCTACGGTGCGGTGAAGAAAGCTGACATTACCGGCTCGGTGGCGCAGGTGAAAAGCGAGGAGCTGCAGGCAGTTCCGGTTTTCAACGTAGAGCAAGCGCTCAAGGCTCGTGCTGCAGGTGTGCAGGTAACGCAGAACTCCGGCGAGCCCGGTGGAAGAATTGAAGTACGTATAAGAGGTGGTAATTCGATGATTGGCAGCAACCAGCCTTTGTACGTGGTGGACGGTTTTCCTATGACCGGTGGCATCAACTTCTTAAACCCCGCCGACATAGAGTCCATCGACATTTTGAAAGACGCCTCCGCAACGGCCATTTATGGAGCCCGTGGTGCCAATGGTGTGGTGATCATTACTTCAAAAAGAGGTAGTGCTGATCAAAAAGGGAAGATAGAGGTCAATAGCTCTTATGGTGTGCAAACTACGACGAAAAGGTACGATTTGATGAACGCCCAGGAATACGCCGTAGTTGCCAACGAATGGTTGAAAAATGGTGGACAGCAGCCATTCTTCGATGTGAATACAATTCAAAATCCTGGCACCGACTGGCAGGATGCCGTCCTTCAGGCCGCACCTATTCAAAATCACACAGTTGCTCTTTCCGGTGGCGGCAACAGAACAAGGTATTCGCTTTCAGGTAATTACTTTGACCAGGAGGGAATTATGATCAACACCGGCGCAAAAAGGGGCTCTGTGAGGTTAAACCTGGATCATGAGGTAAACGACTGGTTGAAGGCTGGCGTGAATTTGAATATTTCAAGACGGCAACAATTGACCGTTCCTAACAATAACGGTTACCGTGGAACGACGGTGCTTTCAGCAGCTGCTTCAGCACCTCCAACCCTTTCAGTTTACGACGAAAACGGCCTGCCCACTCAAATTGAGAAAGCCTACAGCTTTGGCTCGGCTGACATGAGGAATCCGATGATTTTCGCACAAAATCAAACAGACAACATCTCCAATAATGTAGTCGGCAACTCGAACTTTGAAGTAAAACTGACTGATGATCTTTCCTTTAAAACCCTTTTGGGTATTGAGTATGCTTATACACTTGTAGACTACTATTCTCCTATTATTTTTCCAAATGACAGGGGGTACGCCAGCCAAACTACTTACTATAGGAGCTCATTTTTGAATGAAAACACGCTGCGTTACAATAAAACCTTTAGTGATATTCATAACCTAAGCGTAGTGGCTGGTTACACCTACCAAACAGACATGAACCGTAGCTTTGGTGTGAGTGTAAATGGTTTTTCCAACAATACTACCAGAAATTACAACCTGGGGGCGGCCGAAACAATTGGCACACCGGGCTCAGGTATTTCCGAGTGGACGCTGGCTTCGTGGCTGGCAAGGGCCAACTACTCTTTTGACGACAGATACCTGCTTACTGTTAGTATGAGAACAGACGGATCATCTCGTTTCGGTACTAATAATAAATGGGCTGTTTTTCCATCTGCAGCAATTGGGTGGAGAATTTCTGAGGAAGCGTTTATGAGTAACGTATCGGCAGTGAGTGACTTGAAACTTAGAGCGAGCTACGGTATTACCGGAAACACGGCTCTTTCGCCTTACCAATCATTGGATAGAATGTCTTCGGTAAGAGCTATTTATGCTGATCAGAAGTTTGCTGTGGGTTACAGCCCATCAGGAATTTCAAACCCTGACCTCCGTTGGGAAACGACCGCACAACTCGACGTGGGAGTAGACTTTGGAATGCTTGACAACCGGTTGAGGTTTACACTAGACTACTATAAAAAGAATACCACTGATCTTCTGGCATCGGTACCGCTTCCTCCATCAGTTGGGTTTGGGTCTATACTGCAAAATGTGGGCGAAATTCAAAACCAGGGATTTGAATTTACTGTGAATGCAGACATACTTACCCGGGATCTTACCTGGGATGTAACTGGTAGTTTCTCCCTCAACAGGAACAAAGTGATTGACCTGGCAGGCGGAAGTGATATCCTCAGTGCAGGTCAGGGAGCTGTCTGGTCAAGTACCAACATAGCACGTGTAGGACAGCCTTTGGGAATGTTCTACGGCTATCTTGAAGATGGATTAACTGACCAGGGATTTATCAAGTACAAAGACCTGAATGATGACGGGGTGATTAATTCGCTGGATCGCACCATTCTCGGCAACCCTAACCCTGATTTCTTCTACGGACTCAATTCTCATTTTACCTACAAGGGCTTCGATCTCAATGTGTTCTTCGAAGGAGTGTATGGTAATCAGATCTTTAACGCCACCAACGGCACTCACCTCAACTCATTTCAGAGAGGCAGCAATCAGTTTCGGGACTTGATTGGTAACTACTGGACTGCGGAAAATCCTGATCCGAATGCCAAGTACCCCAAGATAAGTGCTGCAACAGGAGTGGACGTTTCTGACCGTTTCATCGAAATGGGTAGCTACCTCAGGTTGAAATCGGTTAAGCTGGCCTATAACCTGCCAGTAAAGAACTGGGGGATGAATTGGGCTGATCAGGCACAGATTTATGTGTCGGGTATCAACCTGCTCACCTTCACCAAATACACAGGACTTGATCCGGAAGTTAACACCAAGGGTGTTGACGATCAGAATGTCTCAAATCGATTAGAAATGGGCCACGACCAAAGCAGCTATCCTAACGCTAAGCTGACGTCAATTGGTCTCCAAATCAACTTCTAAATCTGACAGTTATGAAAAGAGTATCAAACATAAATGGCCTGGCCATCATATTAATATCATCTGTTTTCCTCCTCTCTTGTAGCGATATGCTGGATGAGGTGCCGAAAAACTTTGTTTCAAGGTCGAATTATTACCAGAACGAAGCAGATGCGCAAGGGGCACTGAATGGAGCTTATAGCTCAATTGGGCCAGATTTCTACGGCATTACAAACTACCTGATGACAGAGTTGCAGGGGGATTATTTGAATGGGAGGGGTTCGCAAGCGCCAATTTCAATCGTTGATCAGGTACTAAATCAGCAAAACATTCAAAGAGCGGCATCTAACTGGGGCACTTTGTATAGCGCTATCAACAAAGCAAACGCTGTTCTCGACAATGTGCCGCAGATAGTGAACATATCGGACAATGCAAAACAACGAATCGTGGCAGAAGCTCATTTTCTGAGAGCAATAGCGTATTTCGAGTTGGTTCGGGGCTGGGGTGATGTCCCAATAAAAACCACAGAAAGCACTGATCTGTCGGAATTGTCTGCAGCCAGACAACCTGAAGCAGTCGTATACCAACTCATCATCGACGATGCGAAGGCCGCCGAGGCTGCGCTTGGTGAAGTTGGCAATGAAACTGGCAAGGCCTCGGTATGGGCCGCAAAAATGTTGCTGGCCGATGTGTACCTTACAACCGAAGAGTGGGATCTTGCCGCACAAAAAGCCGACGAGGTAATCACAGGTGGCCCATATTCTCTGGTGACGGTGAGCGAGCCCGATGATTTCTATAAGATATTTGCTTCAGAAACAAGCACGGAGGACATCATGTCGGTGCACCACTCGGAAATAAGTGGATCAACAATTCCTACCTACATCCACATGGGTGGCAATTATCCATACAACTATAGCAGCTCTGGGTTCTTCGCCTGGTTGCCCGATACTACCTCATTTATAGGGGCCAGCTGGGACGACAATGACCTAAGAAAGCCTTTCAACCTATACAGGGAGTTCCAAAATGCGTCAGGTCAGTGGGTGCCACTGCCTTCCACTACACCAGTTCTGTTTAAAAAATTCATTACCAATGAGGCAGGACAAAGTGTTTACAGTGTTCCAGTTTACAGGTTTACTGAGGCCTTTCTTATTTATGCCGAGGCATCTGCCAGGGCCACAACAACGCCTTCAGCGCTTGCTTTAGAACGCCTTAACATGATTAAACGCAGAGCATATGGTCTGCCTCTGCAGGCGCCTTCAGCGGTAGACTATCCTGCAGGAATGAGCGGAGATGACTTTGTCGAGGCTGTGCTACAAGAGCGTGCCTACGAGTTTCTTTTGGAGCGCCGTCGCTGGTGGGACTTAAAACGCACAGGCAAAGTCAAAGAAGCTTTTGCGGCCGTTGGCAAAACATTTATTGACCAGCGCATGCTATGGCCTATTCCTGAAAGTGAAATCAACAACAATCCCGCTATTACACAACAGGATCAAAATCCGGGTTATTAAAAACTAGGTTGGTTGGTAAATGGGGTGGAGGTAGAATAAAGCTCCGCCCCTTTACCTCCATTCCTTTCAATTGTACCTGCTTAAAATCAAAACTATGAAGCTAAAAATGGTTAGTTGTGTGTTTGCCCTGTTCTTCCTGACCACATCTTTTCATCAGCCGCCACCACAACGTGAGAACGGCGCCTCTTATGACCTGGTGATCTATGGAGGGACGTCGGCTGGGGTTGTTGCCGCTGTTCAAGCAGCCCGTTTGGGAAAAAAGGCCGTGATTATTGAGCCGGGAAACCGCCTGGGTGGCGCAATGAGCGGCGGCCTGGGATGGTCAGACATCGGCAATGAGGAGACCATTGGAGGTATGTCGCTGGAATTCTTTCAACGAGTATATGAGTATTATAAGGATGAATCAGTGTGGAAAGCACAGTCCCGTTCATCGTACCAGCTGAATGGCAATCATGCCATCTCTGAAGGGGGCCCTATGTGGACGTTTGAACCGGAAGTGGCGCAAAAAATACTACTGGAAATGATAGCCTCAGCTCCGCAGAAAATTGAAGTGGTTTACAATGAGCGCATTGACCTGAAAAAGGGTGTTCAAAAGAAGAACGGAGAAATCAAATCGCTAAGGACAGAATCGGGAAAGGTATTTACGGGCAAGTTCTTTATCGATGCTTCATATGAAGGCGACCTGTTGGCATTGGCTGGCGTATCTTACCACGTAGGCAGAGAAAGCCGGGATACCTATAACGAGCCTCTTGCGGGGGTCTTGGGGCCAACCATCAAGGTCAGGCAGCCCAAACAGTTTTTTGGTCCGGAAATCTCCCCTTATGATGACAACGGTCAATTACTCCCCACCATTCAGGACGTGCCCATGGGTGAGCAGGGGCAGGGAGATAACAAAATTCAGGCATTCAACTTCAGAACCTGCCTTACTACTTTCGAACCCAACAAAATTCCCATCGAAAGGCCCGAAAGTTATGACTCCATGCAGTATGAATTGCTATACCGATACATTGAGCTGAAGAAGCTTACGAAAATCAGCCAGGTGCTGACCATCAGCGCCATCCCCAACCTTAAAACTGACATCAATGATGGAGGGCATGGCTCGCCTTTTTCCACCGACTATAACGGAATGAATTGGGACTACCCCGAGGGAGATTATGCCACAAGAGAACGTATTTGGAAAGAGCACTACGATTTTACGATCGGTCTGTTCTATTTCCTTGGCCACGACCCAAGATTGCCACAAACCATGCGTGACGAAATGTTGTCGTACGGACTGCCAAAAGACGAATTTGTCGACTCGGGCAACTGGACGCCACAAATGTATATTAGGGAAACCCGACGAATGATAGGAGAGCATGTGCTCACGCAAGCCGACTGTCAGGAAACAGTGACTAAACCAAATTCAATAGGGATGGCCTCGTACGGGCCCGACTCTCACCATGTGCAAAGGGTAGTTTATAATGGCGAAGTGCAAAATGAAGGAAATTTTCTGGAGCCCCACAAGTCGTACGAAATACCGCTTGGGGTCATATTGCCGAAGTCAAATGAGTGTAAAAACCTGCTCGTGCCGGTATGTGTGTCCAGTTCACATATCGCTTTTGGGTCGATACGGATGGAACCAGTATTCATGATCATGGGCCAGGCTGCTGGCACGCTGGCATCCCTTGCCATTGACGGGAAGGTCCCGGTTCAAAAAGTAGGATATGAGAAGCTTAAAATGCAATTAATAAAAGACAAGCAAAAATTGAATTTGGGTGAATAGAATTGCTGTTTCGGGCATTCAGTTGCCGTACGCCATTTTGGAATACTCATAAAAATCTGCTTTGTCTATTGGTATCAGGCCTCGAACTTTAACCTAAAAAAAATCTAACTATGAAAAAATGGCTAACACTCTTTGCGGCACTTGCACTTGTCTCTTCCGCTTGCACTCCCGACAAATCTTCGACGAGTGATCCACTTGTTTACTCAGCGGACATTGTCGTGTACGGAGGCACCTCTGCAGCAGTAACTGCTGCTGTGCAGGCCAAGAAAATGGGAAAGACGGTCATCATAGTGTCTCCCGATATCCACCTCGGAGGACTGTCGTCGGGTGGTCTTGGATTCACCGACACTGGCAGAAAAGAAGTGATAGGAGGCCTGTCGAGGGAGTTTTACCACCGGCTCTACCAGCATTACCAAAAACCTGACTCGTGGCAATGGCAGCAGCAGTCGGAGTACGGCAACAAAGGGCAGGGCACACCAGCCATCGATGGCAACTCAAGAACGATGTGGATATTTGAACCGCATGCAGCCGAGAATGTTTTCGAGGGATTTGTTACGGAAAATGAAATCGAAATTTACAGAGACGAATGGCTCGACAGGGAAGGCGGCCTGGTGAAGGAAAATGGTAGGATTGTGTCTTTTAAAACGCTAAGTGGCAAAACATTTACCGGGAAGATGTTCATCGACGCCACCTACGAAGGCGACCTTATGGCTAGCGCAGGGGTCAGCTATCACGTAGGTCGTGAAGCCAATAGTGTCTATGGTGAAGAATGGAATGGTGTGCAGGCGGGGGTATTTCACCATGGCCACTATTTTAAAGAAAATATTGACCCTTATGTGGTGCCAGGAGACCCATCAAGCGGGCTTCTTCCCTACATTTCAAGTGACAAGCCTGGCCCTAATGGTTCTGGCGACAACAAGATACAGGCTTATTGCTTTCGTATGTGCCTGAGCAACCACCCCGACAACCGTGTGCCTTTTGCCAAACCGGAAGGCTATGACCCGTCAAAATACGAATTGCTGGCCAGGGTTTATGTTGCCGGCTGGGGTGAAACATTTCAGAAATTCGACCCCATCCCCAATCGGAAGACCGACACCAATAATCATGGTCCTTTCAGTACAGATTTTATTGGTATGAACTACGACTACCCCGAGGCCAGCTATGCAAGAAGAAGGGAGATCATTGCTGAGCACGAGAAATATCAGAAGGGCTTGATGTATTACCTGGCGAATGATCCCAATGTACCTGAAGAGGTTCGTACGGAGATGAGCCAATGGGGCCTCGCAAAGGATGAATTTACCGACAATGGCAACTGGCCTCATCAGATTTACGTGCGGGAAGCAAGGCGCATGATAGGAGACCACGTGATGACTGAACACGACGTGCTGAACCACAATGTAGTGCCCAAGCCAGTGGGGATGGGCTCTTACACCCTGGACGCTCACAACTCTCAACGGTACGTAACTACAGACGGCTTTGTCCAAAACGAAGGCGACATTGGAGTCCATGCACCACAGCCTTACAGCATTTCATATGGTTCTATCGTGCCCAAGGCCAGTGAATGTGAAAACCTGCTGGTGCCTGTTTGTGTATCAAGCACGCATATTGCCTTCGGCTCTATCAGAATGGAACCAGTTTTCATGATCCTGGGGCAGAGTGCTGCCACTGCTGCCGTGCAGGCAATAGCTGACAATGTACCAGTGCAGGGAGTAGACTATGAGAAGCTCAAGGCCCAACTTATTAAAGACACTCAGAAGCTTACAATGGAAGACATCTAAACAACCGACTAACTACAATCTATATGAAAAATATCATCTTATTACTTGCCTTAGTTTTCACCCTTTCTTGTTCTTCCTCCACTGGCGAGGAACAGTCGTCAGGATACGACATTGTTGTGTACGGAGGAACCTCCGGTGGCATTGCAGCGGCTGTTCAGGCATCAAGAATGGGCAAAAAAGTGCTACTTATCGAACCTTCAAACCACATTGGCGGCTTGACTACTGGCGGACTGGGGCAAACAGATATTGGCAACAAACAAGCCATCGGCGGCATTGCACGGGAGTTTTATACCAATATCCGCACCCATTACAACGACCCCGCCAACTGGAAATGGCAGGAGCCATCCGCCTATATGGACGGAGGGCAAACCCGCACAGTGGAAGGTGAGCCTACTATGTGGACTTTTGAGCCTTCGGCAGCAATGAAGGTTTATGAACAGATGATAGCCAAAGAAAAAATCGAGCTGGTCATCAACAAAAAGCTCAATAGAGAATCAGGTGTAACCATGAATGGAGCCAGTATATCTCAAATTGAAATGCAGGATGGCACGGTGTACACTGGCAAGGTGTTTATAGACGCCACCTATGAGGGCGACCTGATGGCGGCGGCTGGTGTGAGCTACCACGTAGGCCGTGAAGCGAACAATGTCTACAACGAGACCTACAACGGAGTGCAACTATTGGACGGGCATCAATTCCCCGAGGGCATTGATCCTTACGTTAAAAAAGGTGATCCAACAAGCGGCTTGCTCTGGGGCATCACGGACGACGAACTGAAGGAGCAGGGTAGTGGCGACGATTTGGTGCAGACTTACAACTTCAGGATTTGCCTTACGACTAATCAGGACAATATGGTGCCAATCACCGAGCCTGACAACTACGACCCTGCCAGATATGAACTGCTGTTAAGACTTCTGGAGGCCTTGCCAGACCGGAGAAAGCTGAACAACCATTTTATCTGGAGTCACATGCCCAACGAGAAGACAGACATTAACAACAGGGGTGCGTTTTCTACCGACATGATCGGTATGAGTCATGCCTATCCCGAGGCTAGTTACAGGGAGAGGGAGGCCATCGTTAAAGAGCATGAGGACTACACAAAAGGGTTGCTTTATTTCTACGCTTCTGATCCACGGGTGCCAGCGGAACTTCGGGAAGAAATGAAAACCTGGGGCTACCCCAAAGATGAATACACCAGCAACGGCAATTGGTCGCCGCAGTTGTATGTGAGAGAAGTTCGCCGCATGATCGGAGAGTACGTCATGACGCAAGCCAACTGTGTTGGGGAGGAAGTGATTAGCGACCCTGTGGGGCTAGCCGCTTACACGATGGACTCACACAATTGCCAGCGCATAGTAGTGGATGGTATGGTGAAAAATGAAGGAAACGTGGAAGTTGGAGGTTTTCCTCCATATCCGATATCCTATCGTTCCATTGTGCCGAAGAAAGATCAGGTTACCAACCTGCTGGTGCCAGTGGCGCTTTCTGCCAGCCATATCGCTTTTGGCTCAATCAGAATGGAGCCTGTGTTCATGGTACTGGGCCAGTCGGCAGCCACAGCAGCTGCATTGGCTATCGACAACAGTCAAACCGTGCAGGCTGTCAACTACGACGCTTTGAAAAAGCAACTGCTCGAGGATGGTCAGCGATTGAACCCCTAACAGGTCACAAAATTGAAAAGTAAGTTTCAGTAGTTTGGTAGGTGGAGGTTAAACCCCGGCTTTTGGCCGGGGTTAATTTTTACTTTTCAAACAGCACCTCTCCGCCCACAATGGTCATCATCACCTGAGTGTCAAGAATGTTTTTTTCGTCGATAGTCATGATATCCTTATCAAAGACAGTGAAATCAGCGAGTTTGCCCACTTCAATAGACCCTTTGATGTCCTCCTCAAAAGCGCCATAAGCAGCATCCAGCGTGTAAGAAACCAGGGCCTGCTCCCGGGTCATTTTCTGGTCAGCTTCATAACCGCCTTCAGGGGTTCCTTTCAGCGTTTTGCGAGTCACCGATGCATAAAAAGAGGGGAGTGGGGCAAGCGGTTCCACCGGCGCATCGGTTCCGTTGATCACTTTAGCACCACTTTGCAAAAGCTTTTGCCACACGTAGGCGCCATCCACAATTCTTTTTTCGCCCAGCCTGTTTATAGCCCAGGGTCTGTCGCTCGACATATGAATGGCCTGCATAGCCGCTATCACTCCCAGCTCGGCAAACCTTGGAATGTCCGCCAGATCCAGGTGTTGTGCATGTTCGATCCTGAACCGGGAGTCGTTGGCTTTTTCAGGGTTATTCTTCAAAGCTGCTTCGTAAATGTCCAGCACTTCCTGGTTGCCCCGGTCGCCAATCGCATGGGTGCAGATTTGGAAGCCAGCTGCCAGGCCTTCGTTGGTCACTTTTTCTATTTCTTCCATTGGCGTCACATTGTGGCCAAACACTCCCGGCATGTCGCTGTATTCTTCCAGTAGCCAGGCACCTCTTGAACCGAGCGCACCATCTGAGTACAGCTTGATCGAACGAACAGTCAGGTGATTGTCACCCAGGCCAATCTCAGGGCCCTTGTCGTAGTATTCCTCCAGCAGGTTTTGGTCGTGTCCGCTCAGCATCGTGTATAGCCTGATTTTGAGCTTCCCCTCTTCAGCAAACTGTTTGAATAGTTCAATATCGTCTTTGCCCGCTCCAGCGTTTTGAAAACTGGTAATGCCTAATTCTAAACATGCCTGAACGGCCAATTCTAATGCCCTCTGTTGCTTTTCCATAGTGTTTTCCGGAATAGCTGCCCTAATAAGGCCCTGAGCTGTTTCGTTAAATAGTCCCGTAGGCTCGCCGTTAATGTCACGGAAGATATCACCGCCGTCTGGTGTCTTCGTGTCTTTGGTGATGCCGGCAAGTTCCATGGCTTTGGCATTGGCAAAACCAGCATGTCCGCTCGCATGCGACAGAAACACAGGGTGATTCGGAACCGCCTCGCTTAACAAGTGATGCGTTTGAAAGCCGTCGACCATTCTCTCCGCTGGCTTTATCCATTTGTCCTGGTGCCAGCCTCTGCCAAGTATCCACTCACCCTCAGGTGTTTCGTCTGCGGCTTTTTTCACCTGTGCCACAAGCTCCTCGTAACTGGTTGTGGCCATCAAATCAACGTTCATCAGGTTATAGCCCACCCCCATAATATGTGCATGAGACTCGATAAATCCCGGCGTCATTGTTTTGCCTTCAAGGTTAATGACCTGGGTTTCCGGCCCCACCATATCTTCGGCGCCATCTTTACCACCCACATATATAATCGAGTCGCCTGTTACGGCCACAGCTTCGGCCTTCTGCCCGCCCACAGCGGTGTAAATATTACCTCCCCAAATGACCATATCGGCCTTTGGTGTTTCCTGGCAGGCTGCAAATGCCAGGCCCAGAACAATGAGTAGAACGGTTGGTTTCATATACTTTTTCAAATGGGTTAAAACTGAGTAAGCTCGAAATACTCACTAATGTTTCTTTTTTCAAAGAAGAATTATTCCTGACCTGGAGCCACCAAGGCATTATTAACAGGCCTATTTTTTAATCTTAGTGAAAAATGTCTAATTTTGCGCTCCCATTCGGGTGAATGGGCTTCCGGGCATTCTGGATGAGTTTAAACTAAATATTGTTGTGGGCTGGTCCTGCTGCAACAGTGTAATTTTGGACCTTTATTTTTATGGGAGAAACAGCAGTAGAATTTGATTGGGAAGGCTTGTCAGCCAAAGGATTTGGCGAAGGCTATTCAAAATCAAAGCGTGCCGAAATGGAGAAACTCTATGAAGGCACTCTTAATTCGATCACTGAAAAAGAAGTGATCAACGGAACGGTGGTAGGTATTACTGACCGTGACGTAATCGTTAACATCGGTTTCAAATCCGACGGACTTGTGGCCCTGTCTGAATTTCGTGACAGACCTGAGTTGAAAGTTGGCGACGAAGTGCAGGTGTATATTGAGGAGCAGGAAAATGCCAATGGGCAGCTTGTTCTTTCGAGAAGAAAAGCCAAAATCGTTAAGGCATGGGAAACCATCCAACACGCTTATGAGCACGACGAAGTAATCGAAGGTATGGTGAAACGCCGTACTAAAGGTGGTCTTATCGTCGACATCTATGGTGTTGAGGCATTCCTTCCGGGCTCACAAATTGACGTGAAGCCAATTCGTGACTTCGATGTGTTCGTTGGCAAGAAAATGGAAGTGAAAGTTGTGAAGATCAACTACACCAACGACAACGTGGTAGTATCTCACAAAGTATTGATCGAGAAAGATCTTGAGAAGCAGAAGGCTGAAATCCTGAACAACCTTGAAAAAGGTCAGGTACTCGAAGGTGTGATCAAGAACATGACCAACTTTGGTGTGTTCATCGACCTTGGTGGTGTTGACGGCCTGTTGCACATTACTGATATCTCCTGGGGACGTATCAATCATCCGGAAGAAGTACTTCAGCTTGACGCAAAAGTCAACGTGGTGGTACTTGACTTCGACGATGAGAAGAAGCGTATTTCTCTGGGCATGAAACAACTTACGTCACATCCTTGGGATTCACTTGGCAAAGAGATCGAAATTGGCTCTAAAGTGAAAGGCAAGATTGTGAACGTAGCAGACTACGGCGCATTCCTTGAATTGCTTCCTGGCGTTGAAGGTTTGATCCACGTATCTGAAATGTCATGGTCTCAGCACCTGCGCAACCCACAAGACTTCATCAGCATTGGTGATGAAATCGAAGCGGTTGTGTTGACTATCGACAGAGACGAGCGCAAAATGTCACTTGGCATCAAGCAGCTTTCTGAAGACCCATGGACTAAGCAAGACCTTATCGTTAGCTATGCAGTAGGCACCAAGCACAAAGGTGTGGTTCGTAACCTGACTAACTTCGGCTTGTTCATCGAGCTTGAAGAAGGTATCGACGGCCTTGTACACGTGTCTGACTTGTCATGGACTAAGAAGATCAAGCATCCATCTGAATTCGTGAAAGTAGGGGACGAGCTTGAAGTAGTCGTTCTTGAACTTGACGTTGACAACAGAAGACTGGCACTAAGCCACAAACACCTTGAAGAAAACCCTTGGGATACTTTCGAAACAGTATTCACCAGAGGATCTGTTCATAAGTGTACCATTATCAATAAGAGCGAAAAAGGAGCAATCCTTGAATTGCCTTATGGTTTGGAAGGGTTCTCAACTACCAAAAACCTTACAAAGGAAGACGGATCAGTTGCTGAAGCTGGAGAAACACTTGACTTCATGGTAATGGAGTTTTCTAAAGATGAGAAGCGCATTGCTCTTTCTCATACTGCTATCTTTAGCGAGCCACAGCCTCAGGAAAGACCAAAGGCGGCTCCTGCTAAGAAAGATGTAAAAGGAAAGTCTAAGGCTGTTGACAGAATCAACAAAGATGCTGAGAAAACAACCCTTGGCGACCTTGAAGCACTTTCAGCATTGAAAGAGCAGATGGAAAGCAAGGCTACTGCACCGAAGAAGGAGGCAGCAAAGCCAAAGGCAGCAGCAAAGGCTGAGGAAGAAAAGCCAGCGGCAAAAGCCAAGGCTGAAGAAAAGCCTGCAGCTGAGGCAGCCAAGCCAAAAGCGAAAAAAGCCAAGGCTGATGAAGCCGACGCTGCTGATGAGAAATCAGAATAACTGAATAAATAAAAAAGGGTGCTTCGGCACCTTTTTTTATTTTGATTGTTTTACCAATGAAACATTTGGACTGATATAGATAATTTCTAGATTTGCAGTCCCAAAAATGGTCGAGTGGCCGAGTGGCTAGGCAGAGCTCTGCAAAAGCTCCTACAGCGGTTCGAATCCGCTCTCGACCTCAATAAAAAAGAGAGGCAATTTGCCTCTCTTTTCTTATTTTGACCCCTCCTCAAAATGTTCAATCCCGGCCTAATTTAAAATAATTCTAAATAGATCATTTTTTCATTGATAAGCCCTTTTAATTAATTGGTATTCAAAGGTTTTAGATATTATTGCACAGTAGTTCAAAATCGGACAAAAATTTACCTCTAAATAAGTTTTTGAAAAGATTGACTCCCATATTAGATTTGCAAGGACTCTAAAAGGTACAACACAAAAGATGCTAAAACCTGTAAAATTCTCTCCTTTCAAGGAAAAAAGCAGACACCTAACCCGCACCTTTTGTCTATCCCTCGTTGCATTAATATTCTCCGCTGCTGTAGCGTTTGCTCAGGACGGTGAAGCTGCATCAGGCGGAGCGGACGATGGCATTCCTTCTGACCCGGCGGTCATCTCAGCCGGAGAAGCATTATTCAAGCAAAACTGTACAGTGTGTCACGCTGTAAATGATCGGGTTGTCGGCCCGGCTTTGCGTGATATTCACGTTCGCAGGCCTTTGCCATGGATTATCAGCTTTGTGCAGAACTCCCAAAAGGTAATTCAAAGCGGCGACGACTATGCCGTTAAGCTTTATAATGAGTACAACAAGACTCAAATGACCTCGTTTGATTTCTCAAACGAAGAAATCATATCAATTGTTGCTTACTTAAAAGCGGAATCTACTAAACCAGCTGAAACAGCGGCTACCACTACTACTGCGGCCGACGGGCAGGTAGCTCAGGGAGGTGGTTCAGGCGTCCCATCTGAGTATATCAACATCATATTGATAGGCCTTCTGGTAGTGTTGGCATTGATCCTATTGGTGCTTGTGCTGATAGTGTCAGTTTTAACAAAATACCTTGCTCAAAAGGACGATCTGGATGAAGAAGACAAAGAGGTCGTTCAGAACAAGTTTGACCTGGGCAAAACCCTCAAAGGAAATACCTTCATGGGCTTTGCGGTATTCATTTTTACAGCCATTGTGCTCAAGAGCGTTATCGACGGTCTGTTCACTGTCGGAGTTCAGCAAGGATACCAGCCTGCGCAGCCCATTGCATTCTCCCACAAGCTGCACGCCGGTCAAATGGAAATTGATTGTAACTATTGCCACACAGGGGTTAGAACCAGTAAATCAGCCAACATACCGTCGCCGAATATATGTATGAATTGCCACACCGTAATTCAGAACGTAGGAGGACAAACAGGTATGTCTCCTGAGATTCAGAAAATTTACAACGCTATTGATAACAATCAGCCGATCGAATGGGTGAGGGTTCACAACCTGCCTGACCTGGCGTACTTCAATCACTCACAGCACGTAAAGGTAGGAGGGCTTGAATGCCAGACTTGCCATGGAGAGATTCAGGAAATGGACGTTGTGTATCAGTTCGCTCCGTTAACAATGGGCTGGTGTGTTAATTGCCATAGAGAAACACAAATAAATACCAAGGATAACGCTTATTATGACAAACTAGTGGAGCTCCACGAAAAGAAGAGCAAAAAGCCAATGACCGTCGAAGACAACGGTGGTTTGGAGTGTGCTAAGTGTCATTATTAATTGAAAATCATCTCCTGGGACAACATGAAAGAAAATACTAAAATATATTGGAAGGGAATTGAGCAACTGAAGAACGATCCTGAGTTCATTAAGAATGCTGACAAAGAATTTCCAGAATACCTCCCAATTAGTGAAAATGAAAATGGAAACTCACGTCGTGATTTCCTGAAATTAATGGGATTTGGAGTGGCCGCCGTTTCTTTGGCAGCTTGCGAAGCTCCAATAAGAAAGGCGATACCTTACCTTAACAAGCCAGTAGATGTCGACCCAAGCGTCGCCAACTACTATGCTTCTACCTATATAAATGGTAGCGACTACTGCAGTGTGGTAGTTAAAACAAGAGAAGGTAGGCCTATCAAAATTGAAGGCAATAAGCTTTCGAAATTCTCAGGTGGAGGAACAACTGCTCAGGTAGAAGCAAGCGTACTTTCTCTTTACGACAAGCAAAGGCTGCAAAACCCGATGAAAGCTGGTGCAGCTGTAACCTGGGATGCGCTTGATGCTGAGGTAAAGTCCAAGCTAGGAGAGATTGCAGCGGCTGGCGGGCAAATCAAAATCGTTACGCACAGTATCGTAAGCCCTTCAACAAAAAAGGCCATTGCTAAATTCATAGCAGCTTACCCTAGCACTCAGGTAATTACTTACGATGCGTCGTCTTATAGCGGAGCGTTGAATGCTAACCTTTCATCATTTGGTATTCGTGCATTACCATCTTACAACTTCAATAAATCAAAGACCACTGTTTCCTTTGGAGCTGATTTCCTAGGAACATGGTTGAACCCGGTTGCTTTTTCGAAGCAATTTGCTGAGACCAGGAAACTTGGGCCTAAGAAGAAAGAAATGTCAAGGCTTTATAGCTTTGAATCCAACCTTTCCCTTACGGGAGCAAACGCTGACTACAGGTCGCCTATCCGTCCTTCAGAGGTTGGTCTTTATGTAGGCAACTTATACAACCTCATTGCCGCTAAGGCAGGAGCACCGGCCATTTCAGTTGCCAAAGTTGATGATACTGCCACCTTGACCAAGGCAGCTAATGACCTTTGGGCCAGCAAGGGATCATCGATTGTGGTGTCGGGTGAAAATGACATCAGTGTTCAAACTGTTGTCAATGCAATTAATAACCTGCTTGGTAACTACGGAAGCACGCTTAGCTGGGATGCTCCTGTGATGACGAAACAGGGAGACGATGCTATGATGGACGTTTTCGTTACTGACCTGTCTCAGGGATTGGTGAGCGGCGTTATCTTCTTCAACTGTAACCCGGTATACGACCACCCTAAAGGTGCAGTTATTGGTTCGAGCCTTGCTAAGGCCAAGTTTACGCTGTCAACTTCCGATAGAGTAGATGAAACCACCTCTCAGGTGACTTATGTAGCTCCTGATAATCACTATTTGGAATCTTGGAACGATGCTGAGCCAGCCAAAGGGCAGTATAGCCTTTCGCAGCCAGCCATCAGCAATATATTTAATACACGCCAGGCACAACAGTCTTTCTTAACCTGGGGCAATGTGTCCACTTCATATCTTGATTTCATCAAGGAAAATTGGAAAGAGACGCATTTTGCCAGCCAAACTGAGATTGCTGACTTCCAGACATTTTGGGATCAGTGTCTATACAACGGCGTGTTTGAGGGTGATGCAACCTCTACGATGAGCGCTGTAGAGTTTTCAGGCGATGTAAATGCTGCTGGTACTAAAATAGCTGGTAAATACAAGAAAGGTACTGGTTTAGAGCTGGTAACTTATGAGAGTATAGCGATAGGAGCAGGGGAGCAGGCTAACAACCCATGGTTGCAGGAGATGCCCGATCCACTTTCTAAGGTTTGTTGGGAAAACTACATCAGCATGTCTCAGTCCACTGCCAACGAACTGGGCATTGAGATGAAGGAAGGCTTTACTACCAGGGTGAATGTTAAGGCCGGTATTGGAACCGTCACATTGCCTGTAGTGGTTCAGCCAGGCCAGGCAGCTGGCACTGTTGGATTAGCCCTTGGCTACGGCCGTACTAAAGCTGGCAAAGTTGCTGATGGTGTGGGTGTAAATGCCTTTGCATTGCTGAGCTCAAATAATGAAGGAATCGTTTATTCTGTGGCTGGTGTAACCATTGAGCCAACAGGAGAAAGCTATAGAATTGCGCAGACCCAAACGCACCAGACTTTTATGGGGCGTGAGACAGTTATTCAGGAGGCTACGCTTGCTGAATACAAAGCTGATGCCTCTGCCGGCCGTTACAAGCCAATGATATCCAGCTATTCAGGCCCTAAGAAGCCTAATGCAGTATCTCTTTGGAAAGGCCATGAATACAACAACCACCATTGGGGAATGGTGATTGACCTGAACTCATGTACTGGTTGCGCTGCTTGTTCAGTGGCTTGCCAGGTAGAGAACAACATTCCGGTTGTAGGAAAAGAAGAAGTTGTCAACCGCCGTGAAATGGCATGGTTGAGAATCGACAGGTACTACAGCAGCCAGGGGAACAAAGAGGACAAGTCGATGGAAGGTTTGAGCATGCTCGAAAAGGCTGCTGAAAACCCTGAAGTAACTTTCCAGCCAATGATGTGCCAGCAGTGTAACAACGCTCCTTGTGAGACTGTTTGTCCTGTTGCTGCCACCACTCACAGCACTGAAGGTCTCAATCAAATGACTTACAACCGTTGTATTGGTACAAGATATTGCGCCAACAACTGTCCCTTCAAAGTACGTCGCTTTAACTGGTTCAAGTACCACGACAACCGTCAGTTCCCTGACAACACTTCCATGAACAATGAGCTTGGCAAGATGGTGTTGAACCCTGACGTGGTAGTTAGAGCCCGTGGTGTGATGGAAAAATGCTCTTTCTGCGTGCAGAGAATTCAGGCTGGTAAGCTAAACGCCAAGAAGCAAGGCAGACGCCCTGTTGATGGCGAGATTTCTACAGCTTGTGCCACTGCATGCCCCACAGAAGCCATCGTGTTTGGTGATATGAAAGATTCAAACAGCAGAATTTCTCAGCTGCTTCGTCTTTCTGCCACCGAAGAAGGCGACACAGAAGTGAAGGAAGAAAGAGCTTACAATGTGCTCGAGGAAATTGGTGTGAAACCAAACGTTTGGTATTTCACGAAGATTAGAAATAAAGAATTAACTGATAATCAAGCCTAAGATCGATACTATGCAAGCAGTAGCATCAGTAAGAAACCCTCTGGTAACCAATGGAAAGACCGTCCACGATGTTACCGAAGATATTTGCTCAAGGGTAGAGCAGAAGCCAACCAAAACGTGGATGTTTGCCATCACGGTGGCTTTGGGTCTTCTCATGGTTGGCGGATATGCTGTTTACCGAACCGTTTGGGACGGTATAGGCATGTGGGGTCTTAACAAGACCGTTGGCTGGGCTTGGGATATTACAAACTTCGTATGGTGGGTGGGTATTGGTCACGCAGGAACACTGATTTCTGCTATCCTCTTGCTTTTCCGTCAGAAGTGGAGAATGTCGATCAACAGAGCAGCAGAAGCGATGACTATTTTCGCTGTAATCTGTGCCCTGATGTTCCCGATTTTGCACATGGGTCGTCCGTGGTTAGGAATGTACTGGGCGATCCCGCTTCCCAACACCTTCGGATCGCTGTGGGTGAACTTTAACTCACCGCTACTATGGGACTTCTTCGCTATTAGTACATATTTCTCTGTATCCCTCGTTTTCTGGTACATCGGCCTTATTCCCGATTTTGCTACCATCAGAGACAGAGCCACAGGGCCAATAGCCAAAGCAGTTTACGGTGCCTTGAGCTTTGCCTGGGATGGCGCTGCCAAAACATGGTCGAGATATGAGTCGGTAGCCCTGATCCTCGCCGGATTAGCTACACCACTTGTACTTTCGGTTCACACCATTGTATCGTTTGACTTTGCTACCTCCGTAATACCCGGCTGGCACACCACTATTTTCCCTCCTTACTTCGTTGCTGGAGCGATTTTCTCTGGGTTTGCTATGGTGTTGACGCTTCTTCTGGTGACCAGAAAGGTGTACAAACTGGAGGACTATATTACTATTGAGCACATTGAATTGATGAACATCGTTATCATCATTACCGGCTCTATCGTGGGAGTGGCCTACATCACTGAACTTTTCATCGCCTGGTATTCGGGTGTTGAGTACGAGCAGTATGCTTTTATCAACAGGGTGTCAGGTCCTTACTGGTGGGCCTATGCTTCCATGATGACGTGTAACGTAATTTCGCCGCAGCTTTTCTGGTTCAAGAAGATTCGTACCAACCTGGCTTCCACATTTGTGCTTTCTATTGTTGTGAACATCGGTATGTGGTTCGAGCGGTTTGTAATCATCGTTACATCTATCCATCGTGATTATCTACCATCTAGCTGGGCAATGTTTTACCCAACCAGGTACGATGTGGGTATGTATATGTTCTCCTTTGGATTTTTCTTCACAGCGTTCTTATTGTTTGCTAAGTATTTCCCGGTGATCAACATTGCTGAAGTGAAGAGCATTATTATTTCTGATTCTGAAAAAGTAAAAAAATAATCCGATGTCATCAGATAGTAAATACATACTTGGGGTTTATGACAATGAGGTAACCCTGTTGAATGCGGTGAAAGCCGTGAGAAAGGGTGGGGTTAAAATCCACGAGGTTTTCACACCTTTTCCTGTTCATGGATTGGATGACGCTCTTGGCTACAGAAGGTCGAGGTTACCGATAGCTGCTTTTCTTTTCGGCTTGCTTGGTACCAGTCTGGCTCTTACCATGCAAATTGGCATGATGACTGTTGACTGGCCAATGATTATAGGTGGTAAGGATTACCTTCCGTTGCCATCCTTCATCCCTGTAACTTTTGAGTTGACTGTTCTGTTGGCCTCATTTGGAATGGTAGGTACCTTCTTTGTGGTTAGCAACCTTAAGCCTTGGGGAAAGCCGAAGATATTTGACATCAGGAGCACTGACGATAAGCATATTATGGCGATCGACTTGTCGAAAAACAAGCTTGCGGAAGCCGATATCAAGAAAAGCTTGAAGGACAGTGGTGCTTCCGAGGTAAATGAGAAAGTATTTTAAAGAGACACAGGAGATGATAGGAAATAATCATATTGTAAAGAAACTATTTCAACTGTCTGGGTTGCTGTTGTTAGCGGGATGCGCTGCTAAGGGAGATTATCCTGGTGTTGAATATGCTCCTCAGATGTATCATTCGGTACCTTACGAGCAGCTTTCGCAGGTGCAGGACGAGGAGGCAGGTAGATGGTTGACATCGCTCGACGAAGGCCCAGCTGAGTTTTATAATTCTAATCCGCTTAATCCGAGTGGCATGACGATGAGAATGCCAGTAGAAGGAACGGTTAAGAGAAATGCTAACGGTTACCTTCCTTACAGGATTCCTAAGGATTCATTTGCACTTGCTGGCAGGGTAATGAAGAATCCTTTGGATTCAACGGCTTCTGTTATCAGTGATGGTAAGGCGCTTTTCCTACGTTATTGCCGCCATTGTCATGGAGATACCGGACAAGGAGACGGGCCTGTGGGTAAAGTGTACAAGGGTGTGACACCTTACAATTCAAGGGCTGTGAAGGACGCACCGGCTGGGCATATTTTTCACGTAATTACCTACGGAAAAGGAAGAATGTATGCGCATGGCTCTCAGGTGAGCGTGGAGGACAGATGGAAAATAGTTAGGTATGTACAAACTCTTCAAAGACAATAATTAATTCTTTAAGCCAATATCCATGACTGAAGAAAGATACGAATTTACATCCACTGCTAAGAAGAGGCTTATCATTACCCTCATTGTAGGGCTAGCAGTACTTGCGCTAGGCATCGTTATGATGAGCTCAGGTGGGGGACATGATGCACACGGTGCAGAGACGGCTGAAGGGGGGCATCACGCCTTTAACTGGATGCAAAGAATTTGGGCTAATTTGTGGATCAACAATGTCTTCTTTGGTGGACTTGCTCTCATTGGCGTTTTCTTTGTGGCGATTCAATATGCAGCGCAGGCAGGGTGGTCAGCTGGTATTGTGAGAATACCATTGGCGTTTGGCGGTTGGCTGCCCATCGCATTTGTGTTAATGTTAGTAACCTACCTTTTAGGTGGACATGACATTTTCCATTGGGCTCACCACGATTTGTATGATCCTGCGTCTCCTGATTTTGACCCCATACTCGATGGCAAAAAGGGTTTCTTTTACTGGCCCATGAGTGAACATCCCTCGGTGCCGGTGTTTTGGCTGTTTCGTCTGGTGTTTTTCTTCGGTGTTTGGTATTTCATCTTCACCAAGATTCGTTCGCTGATGTTCGAAGAAGACACAGTGGGTGGCGACTCCTACTGGTTCAGACTTCGCAAGCTTTCGGCCATATTCCTGGTGTTCTTTGCGTTCTCTTCTTCAATAGCGGCATGGGACTGGATCATGTCTATAGATCCACACTGGTTTAGCACGATGATGGGTTGGTATGCATTTGCCAGCTGGTGGGTGAGTGGCCTGGCTCTTATTACATTTGTAGTTGTATTGCTAAAGGACAAGGGGTACCTGAAGATCGTAGATGCCAATCATTTACATGACCTGGGTAAGTTTGTGTTTGCATTCAGTGTTTTCTGGACTTACATCTGGTTTTCGCAGTTCTTCCTGATTTACTACTCTAATATTCCTGAGGAAACGATATACTTCGTGGAAAGATGGAAAAGCGGTCATTACGCTCCGTTCTTTTACTTCAATCTTGCGATCAACTTCTTCTTCCCATTCCTGGTGTTAATGACCAGGGACTCTAAGAGGCATTCGAGAATACTTAAGATAGTTTGCCCGGCGGTGATTTTCGGTCATTGGATGGACTTCTATTTGATGGTTACTCCAGGGACACTGAAGGATAATGGTGGTTTTGGTTTAGTGGAAGTAGGGATGCTGACCGTTTTTGTCGCTGCTTTCTTATATGTAGTTCTTTCAAACCTTTCTAAAGCACCATTGGTTGGTAAGAACCACCCTATGTTGCAGGAAAGCTTACATCATCATATTTAACTGGAAAGGTAAAAACATCTGCTATGTTCAATGCGGTAGTAATTATTGGTTTAATCTTAGTGGCAATCATCCTGTTCACATTGTTCAGGGTCAGCACGCTTGTAGATGTGCTAAAGGGCAGCTCTAAGAAGAAGGTTACGAAAAGTAACGGAGTAAATGCAGGGCTGGGCATCGTGTTCATGATTGGTGGGTTGTTGCTGTTCTTCATCTATTCATATACGGAGTTTGATAGATACAATCTGCCGTTGGCGTCTGAGCATGGAGCCGTAACGGATCAGCTTTTCTGGGTGACAATGGCCATAACAGGCATTGTTTTCGTGATCACTCAAATTTTACTTTTCGGTTTTGGCTGGAAGTACAGATATAAGGAGGGTAATCAAGCCTTATTTTATCCGGACAATAATAAGCTGGAAATGATGTGGACTATTGTTCCCGCCATTGTTTTGACACTTCTCATTTTTTCTGGATGGAGGGCTTGGGTGGACATTACCGACAAGGCGCCGGATGAAGCAGAGGTAGTAGAAGTGATGGGGTATCAGTTTGCCTGGTCTGTTCGCTATCCGGGTAAAGACAAGCAACTTGGAGACTACGATTTCCGACTTATCGATGCTGAAAACGCTATGGGTATGGACTTCAAAGACAAAGCGTCTTTTGATGACTTTATTCCAAGAGAAATCCACGTTCCTAAGGGAAAACCGGTGAAGTTTAATATCAGAGCGAGAGACGTGATACACAGTGTGTATGCTCCTCATTTCAGGCTTCAGATGAACGCAGTACCTGGAATGCCGACTACTTTTTGGTTTACACCAACAAAGAGCACACAAGACATGAGGGAGGAAACTGGGAACCCAGAATTCAACTATGAGTTGGTGTGCAACAAAATTTGCGGAAAGGGTCACTTTGCGATGAGATACCTCATCGTTGTTGACGAGCCTGCCGATTACTATAAGTGGTATAACGAGCAGCAGGCATGGCTGGCCAAAAATCCATCATACCTTTCGAGCGTTCCTCAACACTTGAAGGAGGTGGCTATAATTTCTTCCGGAATGGAAAACAATCCGGAAGTACAGGCTGTTACTGGCCTTGAAGAAGAGGAAGAAATGGTAGGAGCATTTTAAATTAAATTTGTTATGTCAACAACAGCAGTACATACAAACGAACATATAGGTCACGACGATGCTCATGATCATGAGCACCACGAGCTAAATTTCGTTGAGAAATATATTTTCAGCACTGACCATAAGACAATCGCTAAGCAGTTCCTTATTACTGGAATTATTTGGGCGCTTATAGGTGGTGGATTGTCTATCATATTCCGCTTACAATTAGGGTTTCCAGACATGAACCTGGAATGGCTTAGACCAATTCTGGGCAAGTGGATCACGTCCACAGGACAAATTGATTCTGAATTCTACCTGGCTCTTGTTACTATGCATGGCACCATCATGGTGTTCTTCGTGTTGACGGCCGGTCTGAGCGGTACCTTTAGTAACTTCCTGATCCCGTTGCAAATTGGCGCAAGGGATATGGCTTCTGGCTTTTTGAACATGTTGTCATACTGGTTCTTCTTTCTTTCAGGAGTGGTCATGTTCATTTCATTCTTTGTTGAGACCGGGCCTGCTTCAGCTGGCTGGACTGTATACCCACCGTTGAGTGCGTTGCCAACGGCCATGCAGGGATCGGGACTAGGAATGACACTTTGGTTAGTGGCCATGGTTTTCTTCATCGTTTCGTCATTGCTGGGTGGTATTAACTATGTTACCACTGTGATTAACCTCCGTACGCAGGGTATGTCGTTTTTCAGACTACCACTGACGATATGGGCGTTCTTTTTGACGGCTGTTATCGGGATACTTTCTTTCCCGGTATTGCTTTCTGCGGCGTTGCTGCTTGTATTTGACAGATCATTCGGCACGAGCTTCTATCTGTCAGATATCTACATAGGAGGAGAGGCTCTGCCAAACGTTGGCGGTAGCCCAATACTTTACCAGCATTTGTTCTGGTTCCTCGGCCACCCGGAGGTATATATTGTAATTCTTCCGGCTTTGGGAATCACCTCTGAAGTTATCGCTACAAACTCAAGAAAGCCTATTTTTGGTTACAAGGCGATGATTTTATCGCTCCTTGGAATCACTATTCTTTCGTTCGTGGTTTGGGCACACCATATGTTCGTGTCAGGGCTAAGTCCATTCCTTGGATCTATTTTCATGTTCCTGACATTGATTATTGCGGTGCCGAGTGCTGTGAAAGCGTTCAACTACCTCACTACACTATGGAGAGGAAATATAATATTCACGCCAGCTATGTTGTTTTCTATCGGCCTGGTTTCATTCTTTATTTCTGGTGGTTTAACAGGTATTTTCCTTGGTAACTCTGCAGTAGACATCAATTTGCACGATACTTATTTTGTAGTCGCCCACTTCCACCTTGTGATGGGTAGTGCGTCCTTTTTTGGAATGATGGCAGGTATCTACCATTGGTTCCCTAAGATGTTTGGTAGAATGATGAATGAGAAGTTGGGATATATCCACTTCTGGCTGACCTTTATTGGTGTGTATCTGGTGTTCTTCCCGCTTCACTACATTGGTATCGCAGGTTTCCCACGTCGCTATTACTCATTCACTAACTTCGATGCGTTCCAGGATTTTACTGACCTGAACACATTCGTGAGTGTGGCTGCTATCATTACTTTCTCTGCGCAGTTTATCTTCCTTTTCAACTTCTTCTACAACATATTCAGAGGTAGAAAGGCACCAGCTAACCCTTGGGGAAGTAACACATTGGAGTGGACGACACCAAGAGTGCCAGGGCACGGTAACTGGGAAGGTGATATCCCAAAGGTTTATCGCTGGCCATATGACTATAGCAAACCGGGCGCTCCCGAAGACTTCATACCGCAGCACATTCCTTTAACGGAGACACCAGAGTCGAACCTACCTCACGAAGTAGAGCAGTTGAAGGAAGAAGGGATAGAAGTGAAAGCTGCTAATGCAGGAAAATCCTAAGTCTCTAAGGAGATACAAGCAACTTACTATAAGTACTATCATTGCCGTCTACCTCTTAATTTTGGTAGGCGGCATTGTTAGAAGTTCGGGTTCCGGTATGGGTTGTCCCGATTGGCCAAAGTGTTTTGGCAACTGGGTGCCCCCAACCAGTGTTGATCAGCTCCCCGTCAATTACAAGGAAGTGTATTCCGAAAAGCGACACCAGAAGAATATCCGCTTGACAGGCTACCTTGAAAAGTTAGGTTTTTCCGATACAGCCAACAAGTTGAAGCACGATCCATCGGTAAGGGAAGAGGCTGACTTCAATCCATTGAGAACGTGGATAGAATATGTGAACCGCCTGGTGGGAGTGGTGATAGGGATGCTTATTTTCGCCACTTTTGTTTACTCCATTCGATTTAGAAAGACGCAGCCGAAAGTATTTGTATTTTCGTTGCTGGCATTTGTAGGGGTAGTTTTTCAGGGTTGGGTAGGTTCAATTGTAGTTTCGACGAATTTGCTTCCAGGAATGATCTCCTTTCACATGCTACTGGCATTGCTGATCGTTATGCTGCTTATTTATACTTATTTTACGGTTGACCCACCTGTTGCCGACAAGGAAACAGACGGAGATTCGAAAAATGTAAAATGGCTATTGCTGGGGTGTGCAGCGTTGTTTATTGTTCAATTGATTGTTGGCATCAACGTGAGAGAAGGTGTGGATTCCGGGCTGTCTGCCGGGATGGAGCGCAGCGCAGTACTTGACTGGATTGGCTTTAAGTTTTATTTCCACAGATCTTTTTCATGGGCTTTGCTTATCGGACATGTGCTCTTGACCTACTTCTTGTGGACGTCTTCGTCGCTTTCATTTTCCGTTAAATTCTCATCAGTTTTGACACTAGTGGTATTTCTTGAGATTGTTTCGGGAGCAGCAATGGGGTATTTCTCCATTCCTGCCTTTATACAGCCGATTCATTTGCTTTTAGCAAGCGTTGTGTTCGGTTTTCAGGTATATTTGTTCCTCCGCATCAATAGAAAGGATGCGCTCAATATTAAACACTCGATTTGAATCAAACTTCATACATATCGCCGGGTTTTGTCGTCATTGGGAGGCTAAAGGCCTACTACGAATTGCTTAAATTCAGACTCTCTTTTCTGGTGGCCTTTTCGTGTGGTTTTGGCTACTTGCTGGGAGCCAGAGGCGTTGTTGACTGGGCTACATTAGGCTTTTTGTCGCTTGGTGGGTTTTTGATTTCCGGAGGCAGCATCACTATCAATCAGGTGATAGAGAAGGATCTCGATAAACTGATGAAGAGGACGATGGGTCGGCCACTGCCTACCAATCGGGTAGGAGTTGGCGAGGCCGTTGTTTTTGCTGCTGTGGTAATTGCCATGGGGCTGGGGCTGATCCTGGTTTATGCCAACCCACTTACTGTGGTGCTGTCGGTCGTGTCAATGGTGCTGTATAGCTTTGTTTACACCCCGCTGAAGCGAGTAGGACCTATCGCTGTATTTGTGGGAGCAATTCCCGGAGCACTTCCTCCTTTGCTGGGATGGGTAGCTGCTACGGGCGCTATTACACACGAAGCGTTGATCATCTTTGGCATCCAGTTTATCTGGCAGTTTCCGCATTTCTGGGCGATTGCCTGGGTAGCGGATGAAGACTACAAAAAGGCGGGATTTAAACTGTTGCCGTTCGGCGGAAAGAGGGATTTCACTACGGCTGTGAACATCATGATTTACACGCTGTTTTTGCTTCCGCTCGGGTTGTTGCCTGCTTACTTTGGCATCACTGGGATAAATTCTGCGGTGGTAGCTACTATTTGCGGTGTGTTGTTTCTAAGTCAAACCTTTATCCTGATAAGGGACTGCTCCCGTGAGGCAGCGCTGAAGCTGATGTTTGCTTCATTTATTTACCTGCCAGTTGTTCAAATAGCCTTTTTACTAGATAAATTATGATGAGCGCCAAAAAATCAGATATGGAAACTCCCGCTCAGGTGCTATCGATGCACCCCAGGAAGTTTTTGCTTTGGCTGTTTATAGTGTCTATCGTAATGATATTTGCTTCACTCACCAGTGCGTATGTGGTGAAGCAATCAGAAGGAGCCTGGCTGATTTTTGATTTACCTCAGGCCTTTGTTTACTCCAGCGTTGTTGTGCTGTTGAGCAGTGCCACTATGCAGTGGGCGTATTGGGCCGCTAAAAAAGACAATCTTTCTCAAATTAAGATAGCTGTTGGCGCTACGTTGGCGCTTTCTTTGGTTTTTCTGATTGTGCAGTACCTCGGCTGGGAGCAGCTGGTTGATCAGCAGGTTTTCTTTGTTGGTAACCCGGCAGGATCTTTTATCTACGTTTTGACAGGTTTACACGCCTTTCACCTGGCGGCAGGTATTGTTTTTTTGATTATTGTTTTAATTTCGACCCTGAGATTTAAGGTACACTCAAAAAGTATGACCCAGATTGAAATGTGTACAACATTCTGGCACTTCCTGAGTGGACTTTGGATATATTTGTACTTATTTTTATTATTAAATAATTAATCTGAACTAATCGTCTATGTCTAGCACTGCAGTAGTTGCATCCGATTCTGACAAGGACCTCTGGATGGGAGGTAATGAGCCCCTAAAAGCGAGCTATGGCAAGCTTATGATGTGGTTCTTCCTGCTTTCCGATGCCTTTTCTTTCTCTGGCCTTTTGATTGCCTACGGAATGATCCGTTTCAGCCACCCTGCATTCCAGGGCAGCCCCGACGAATTCGTTTTCTCGCAGGAGTACTGGCCAATACCTGAAAAAGTATTCGAAGCTGTTCCTTTCCTTCATGGTATATCTTTGCCGCTGGTGTTTGTGGGTATTATGACTTTTGTCCTGATTTTGAGTAGTGTGACCATGGTGCTTGCTGTGGAAGCTGGTCAGCGTATGGACAGGAAGGGTGTAGAAAAGTGGATGCTTTGGACGATTCTGGGCGGACTTGCCTTTTTAGGCTGCCAGGCTTGGGAGTGGACGCATTTTATAGTAGGTACAGAAGAGGGGGGTAGATTATTGGACGGTACTTTCATTCATGGAGCTAACCTGTCACAGAATCAATATGGCCCGCCTAACTTTGCGGCTTTGTTCTTCTTTATCACAGGCTTTCACGGCTTCCACGTATTTAGTGGGGTATGCCTTAACTTCCTGATATTTTATCAGGCAACAGTAGGCAAGCTTGAAAAAGTGGGGCATTACGAAATGGTCGAAAAGGTCGGTTTGTACTGGCACTTTGTAGACCTTGTATGGGTATTTGTATTCACCTTCTTCTATTTGGTTTAATTTTCCGTTCTATAAACAATTAGTAAAATGTCAGCAGAACATCACGAAGAATCAACAGTTGTAGTTCAGCCAGTCGATAAGGCGAAAATCAGACTGTTCTTGAAGGTAACACTGATCTTGTTTGTCATTACAATGATTGAGTTTGCCATTGCCTTTACGGTTGATGCAGGGATTTTGAGGACTGCTGTCTTCATAGCTTTGACTATCGTAAAAGCCTTTTATATAGTAAGCGAATTTATGCACCTTGGCCACGAAGTAAAGACCCTTATCTGGTCTATTCTTATTCCATTGGTGTTTCTGGTCTGGCTTATTATAGCGTTGATATATCAGGGCGGCCAGGTGCTGCTGGTCCGATAAATTTAGCGACGTAGAAGATATTAACATGCCGGTAGTACTTACCGGCATGTTTTGTTTGTACCCACATACCATTTATGAGCAAACTGCTAAAAGGGATAATACTAATTGTGACACTGGGGTTGCCGATATCTATTTATTTATTCCTCCAAACGTTCGGCGAAAACATGTACGCTCTGCCGGTGTATCCGGAAACGTCATATGCATCAACCGATTGCGGAACAGTAGCCGTTGATTACACTGTTGGCAAGCTTACCTGCGACAGCGCCGATGTAGTAGTGCTGGGCGACCAGCAAACCTATCTCTTTCATTTTCCTGACCGTTCTAAAACGGATATAGCAGGTGAAATGAATGAAATGAGAAGGCTGGTGGAAGAAACCAAACCGCTGGATTATCGGTTAATCACCATGAGCAATGAGGGGCAGGTGGATAAGTGGGATAAGCTGGCTGCTTCACAAGATGGGAACAGGTATTGGGTGGTGACTTCAGCTTGTGCTGATGGCTTGGAACAGCTAATGAATTGTCAACTACTGCTTTCTCAATTTACCCTCGAAACCGAGGGTTCGAAGAGCAGAATGGTGTTGGTAGATAAGGTCGGCCGGGTCAGAGGTTTTTACGCCAGTGCTGAAAAGGGTGAGATGGATAGATTGTTAGTTGAGTTGGATGTTTTAATGCAGGAAAAATGAGTGCTGTTTCAAATACTAAGCCTAATTATTTGCGCTGGATAAGCGTTGTTTCAGTGATCATTCCGGTGGCAGTGGCTGTATTGATATTCATGCCAGCAAGGTTAAATGCTGGCGATTGGGTAAAGTTTTTGCCTCATTTGAATGCCGTGATTAACAGCGCAACGGCGGCATTATTGTTGCTAGGTTTGTATTTCATCAAGAATAAAAAGGTAGATCATCACCGGGCAGTAATGCTGGGTGCATTTGCATTGGGTGCCATTTTTCTTGTTTCGTACATTATTTACCATGCTTCTGTGCCGTCGGTGAAGTATGGAGACACCAATGCGGATGGGCTTCTTTCGGAAGCAGAAATGACGGCAATGGGCAATAGCAGAACCGTTTACCTGATTACGTTGCTGTCGCACATAGGGCTTTCTATTGTTGTGGTTCCTTTTGTGCTTATGGCATTGTATTTTGCACTCACCGGACAGATTGAAAAACACAAAAAGGCTGTGAAGTTTGGATACCCGATCTGGCTTTATGTGTCAGTTACCGGAGTGATTGTCTATTTTATGATAAGGCCTTTTTACACATAAAAGAACTGAGGGAAGTCAACGACTGTTAGTTAGCATATGAAAGTATTTATCAAAACCCTTTTTGTTGCTGTGGTGCTGCTTTTGACCAATGTGGATAGCTGGGCTCAATGTGCCATGTGCCGGTCGACGCTGGAGGCAAACATGAGCAATGGAGAAACAGCCAATTTTGCAGCGGGCCTTAACTTTGGCATACTCTACTTGTTTTTCACCCCTTATTTGTTGTTAGCAGTGATTGCCTTTTTTTGGTACAGAAACAGCAGGAAAAATGTCAAAAACCTCCGCCCTTCAGGCAATCGTTCATGGTAAGTGTCCCCGTTGCCGGTCTGGCAACATGTTTGTTGAGCCGAACTTCAGGTTAAAAAACTTCGATAAAATGCCGGTAAAGTGCGAGGTTTGTGGCCTTCGCTTTGAGCCGGAGCCCATGTTTTACAATGGTGCCATGTATGTGAGTTATGCCATTTCCGTAGCGCTGACCATCATAGTAGGGTTTTCGATCTATTTCATATTTGACAACCCCGACATGTGGGTTTACATGGCGGCAATCATCACCGTTGTGTTGCTTTTGTCGACAACTATGTTCAGATATTCCAGAATTCTTTATCTTCATGCATTTGGTGGCATAAAATATGATGCATCTTTCGGTGTGTCGAGCAAAGACAAATAGGTAAGATAAAACTGTTCCATTTGGCCTCCCATGTAGTAAGCTATAAATATCTTTTCATTGCAGCCCTGTTCGGGGCTTCTGCGTTCTTCTATTGGTATTTTGTTGGTAAGAGCTCGAAGAGAGGTCAGGAAGCTTACGAGCAAATCAGTGAACGGCTGGTTAGCCAGTTGCAACTCATTGAGAGCGACCTGGCCAATGCGAAAAGCAGTGGGAAGGTGCCAGGAACGCTGCAATCCAATTACCCCATACAGATTTACACGAATCGATCGCTCACCGGGCTGAGCTCCAATGCTTTTGTGCCCGACTACAGAGTGATTGAGGGTGACTACCAAATTCAATATTTGGAATGGGAGGGCAATAGATTCATTGCTCTGAAGGAATATACCGAAAGAGCAGGGGTTCGGAAGGAGTATGTGGGCGTGCTGCCCATCTATCGTAACTTTCCGATTGAGAATGAACTGATCAGAGGAGGGTACGATAAGAGTATTTTTGATGAGCTGAGGGTTTTCGTATATGACAAGGAGGTGGAAGGAAGCTTTGCCTTTAGCTATCATGATCAGGTAGTATGCTATTTCACCATTCAGTCGCCGCCAGCTGTTTCGTCTCGTTTTGACCGCTTCCTGATCTTTAGCTTGCTTTCTGTGGCGTTTGTGCTGGGTTTTTTCTTCTTCCAGCGACCTGCTTCCGACCTGGCAGAAAACGGCAGGCCTTATGCAGGCATAGCTTTATTGCTTGCAGGAGTAGTGTTTATCCGCTGGCTGCTGCTGGCTACCAACTTCCCATCGTCGGTTTACCAGTTTGACCTGTTCAATTCACGGTACCTTGTGATTTCTTCGCTCCACAAGTCATTAGGTGACTTGATTATCACAGCCTTTTTGCTCGCCTACTTTGTCTACTTTACTTCCAATGCCGTTTTTCGCAGCGACGCCTACGCTTACTTCTCTGGTGCCTCGCAAAAGGTAAAATGGTTGATCACCATTGTGGTCATGCTGCTGGGCTATGGGTTTATGGGGTATACCTACCTGCTTTTGCAAGAGATATTTAAGAACTCTCAAATACACCTCGATGTAAACCGTAGCATTCACCTCGATATGTTTCGGATGGGCACGCTGGTAGTATACTTTCTGTTTTGCTTCAGCTATTTTCTCATTGCTCATGCTTCCTATATACTGCTTAAGCATCTCAGAAGTACGTTGCCAGGAGTCGCCTGGCTGGTTCATCTGGCAATGGCTGCCATTTTGTTCCTTGCGGCTCTTATCATCGATGATGATTTGGCCATTGTGCCCGTGCTGCATGCCGCTTACTTCTCCATTATTTTTTGGTTCAGTCTGCCAGAGTTTATTAGGCCGATCCAGTTTCAGGCCTTCCTTTATTTCTTTCTGGCGGCGGCTTTTTCGTCCATTCTGGGAAGCTATTCGATTTATAAATACAGTGAGTTTGAGAGGAACGTGCAAAAACAAAAATTTGCCAATAGCCTGCTGATAGAAAATGATATTCAGGGTGAGTTTCAGCTGGATGGCATTATGAAATCCATCAAGAGCGACATCTTTATTTTGACCCGCATGATGAGCCCTGTGCTGGCCAAGGACATGATAAAGCAGCGCATTAAGAGGCTTTACATGAACAGCTACTTCGACAAGTACGATGTGCAGGTGTCGATGTATAACTCGAAAGGCGATCCTTTTCCCAACGAGCCCGGTGTTACTTTCTCGGCGATAAAGGAGACCTATGACAAGCCGATTTATAAAACCGATTATCAGAACATCTTTTTTGAGAGCAACTTTTCACCGGGATCTACCAAGCGCTACGTTTGTTTTATAGGATTGGAAAGGTATGATAAAACGATCGGGTATATCGTTTTGCAGCTTCGCCTGAAGAAGTACCTTCCCAGCACAGTATACCCACGCCTGCTGGTAGACGAGCGGTTTATGAATGAACCGGCCGATGAAAACTACAGCTACGGTATTTATGAGGGCACAAACCTGCGGTACAAGTCTGGGACGTTCAACTATATCACCAATCTGCCTCAGGGTATTTTTGACAGGGAAACCTTGTATACCACTGGCCTGGAGATCAATGGGTTCCATCATTTGGGAATCAAGGGATCAAGGGAAAAGAGGATCATAATAACCTCTCCGATGTACGAGGTGAGCTGGATGGTTTCCAATTTCTCGTTCCTATTTCTGGTACTTATTGGCGGCATAGCTCTTACAGTCGTTTTTAATGCGCTTGAGGTGAGATTTGCCAACACCGGGCTTACGCTGGCTTCGAAGATACAGATTTACCTGAGCATAGCCTTCTTTCTTCCGCTGGTGGTGGTCACCGTGGCAACGCTCAGCGCCATCAACAACTCATACAAAGAGGATATTGACAAGCAGTATATGAAGAAGGCCGAAAGTGTGAACGGCTACCTGGTGTCGTTGATGGACAACTACATTTCAAATGTGATCAACAAGGAGGTGTTGTCCAACGAGCTGACTGATATTGCCAGGTTTTCGCAGGCTGATATCAACCTGTTTAGCGTGAATGGAAAGCTGATGGCCTCCAGCCAGCAAACTATCTATGATGACAAGCTGCTGTCGGAGTACATCAACCCGGAGGCCTTGAGACGTATCAGGGAAGATGATGGAGAGAGGATTATTCTTTCGGAAAGCCTGGGCAGTCTTAACTATAAGTCGACCTACCTGGCGATCAAGTCATTCAATGACGCCAGCTTGCTGGGTATCATGAGTATGCCGTTTTTTGAATCGAGGGCGCAACAGCAGAATCAGCAGATTGAGGTCTTTACCAACATCATCAATATTTTCACTTTCATCTTTATTTTCTCACTTGTGGTGTCCTTCATGGCATCGAGAGTGCTCACCAATCCATTGCGAATTATTACCTCCAGGCTGCGGAAAACGACCTTCAACGAAACAAATGAGCCTATTCACTGGAATACTTCTGACGAAATTGGATTGCTGGTGGCTGAATACAACTCCATGCTGGTGAAGCTAGAAACCAGCCGGGCGGCATTGGTAAGGAGTGAGAAGGAATCGGCGTGGAAAGAGATTGCCCAGCAGGTGGCGCACGAGATCAAGAACCCGCTGACGCCCATGAAGCTTACGCTTCAGCACATGCGCAGGCTTGCAGATGACAAAGATGAGGGGCTGAAGAAGTCGATTGATAACTTACTGCGGCAAATTGATAACCTGAGCGATATTGTTACCTCATTCAGTACTTTTGCGAAGCTCCCTGCTCCGGACCCAAGCAGGTTTGATATTTCCGGCTTGCTTGGCCAGTTGGTGCAGCTGCATAGTAAACCAGGGGTGGATTTTGTATACGAATCGCCGATAGAGCCGGTGTTTGTTGTTGCTGATGAAAAGATGCTTTCCGGCATTTTCACAAACCTGATTATTAATGCCTGCCAGGCAATGGAAGGGAGACCAGGCCCCCGCCTGGAAATTGGCATAAGAGTGAAGGAGAAAGAGGCCGAGATCAGCTTCAAAGACAACGGTATTGGCATAGCTGAAGACATTCAGGACAAGGTTTTTGTACCTTCGTTCAGCACCAAACAGGAAGGATCGGGCATAGGGCTGGCACTGGCCAGAAGAGGTGTGGAGCAAGCCGGTGGAAGCATATGGTTTGAAACGGTACACGGGTATGGAACTACTTTTTATGTTTCACTACCTTTAGGTTAATGGGTCCACGCCAAAAAGCTGCTTATATCTTCACAGCCTTCCTGCGAAAGATCAGGACTCGTCACCTTATGGCTTTGGCTCTCATTTGTTCCCCATTGTTATCATGGGCACAGGCAGGTAGCACCAGGTGCAGGTCAATAGCCCAGGGTCGATTACAATTTCAACTCGACTCACTTTCAGCCAACCCAGAGAGCATTAAGCTGCCGGATGGCATTGCGTACAGTTATGATCTGGCCACCGGGGAACTGACCTTTGAAAGGCCTCTGGAAGAAGCCGTAGAGGTTTGCTATCAGGTGTTTCCTTTTACCCTTCATCAGCCTATTTACAAGTACGATATGTCGCTTTATTCACCAGAAGGGCCGAGGGAGAACATGACGGAAAGCAGTCAGGCGGGAACCAAAGCGCCGCTTGTGAAAGAGGAGCTTTTTGCTACCGAATCACTTTACAAAACGGGGAGCATTAGCCGGGGTATCACTGTGGGCAATACCAATAACCTTGGAGTGACATCAAGCCTCAACCTGCAGCTCGATGGCCAGCTGGCAGACGACCTGTTCATCAATGCGGTGATCACCGATCAGCAGGTGCCTTTTCAGCCGGAGGGCAACACCCAACAGATCCAGGACTTCGACAAGGTGCTGGTGAACCTTTACAACGACAAATTCTCGCTGATGGCTGGCGACGTGGTGTTGCGAAATGACTCTACTTATTTTTTGAAATACTATAAGAATGTGCAGGGTGGCAGGGCTGCCTATAAGTACGACCTCGGCAACTGGAAAGCTTCGACAAGTGTTACAGCATCCATTGCCAAGGGAAAGTTCTCTTCGACACTCCTTGAAGCGGTGGAAGGGCTAAGCGGCCCTTACAGGCTTAGGGGCCCGGATGGGGAGCGGTTCATCATTGTGATTGCCAATTCAGAGAAGATCTATTTGGATGGCCGACTGTTGAAAAGAGGTTTCAATGAAGACTATGTAATTGATTATAACCTGGCCGAGGTCACTTTCACGCCTAAGGTGTTGATCACCAAATTTTCGAGGATACGGGTCGACTTTGAATACACTGCGCAAAACTTCAGTCGCTCGATACTGTCGGCATCGCACAGGCAGTCGAATGGGAAGACAACGGCCTACTTCGAGGTGTATCGGGAAAAGGATAACCCGTTCCGGCCGCTTAGCTATGACCTGACCGAAGCCGACCGGCTTGCCTTGTCCGGCATTGGCGACGACCTGTCGCTGGCAGCCATATCCGGGGCCGACAGTGTGGGCTATTCGGACAACAGGATATTGTATGCCAGGGTAGACACAGTGGATGCACTGGGCCGTGCCTACAGTATCTATCAGTACTCCAGCAACCCGGAAACAGCAGTGTACCAGGTGAGCTTTAGCCAGGTGTCGGCGGGTGATTATGTGCAGTTGCCGCTGGGCTTGAACGGTAAAGTGTACGAATGGGTGGCGCCTGTGAATGGGGTGCCTCAGGGCGACTACTCGCCTAGCATTCCAGTGGTAACGCCAAATAGCAGGCAACTGATGGTAGGAGGCGTCAGTACCAAAATAACGCCGTATGAAACGGTATATACCGAGCTTTCGGCCAGCAATCAGGACAAGAACCTTTTCTCCAGCCTCGACCAGCAGGACAACCAGGGCTGGGCGCAAAAATCGGGGATACGATCGGAGGGAAGGGAAGTAGGGTTTTTGAAAGAGTACAAATGGCTGTCGGAGGCGTCGTATGAATGGAACCATCAGTATTTCCGGCCCATTGACAGGTACCGCTACATAGAATATGATAGAGACTGGAGCTATACGCCCATCTTTCAGTCGGCTCAGGAGCCGGCCGCCATTGAGGATCATATAGTGGTGGGGAGGCTGGGTATGCAAAAGAACAGCGTTAACCGCTGGAACTACCAGGCCTCATATCGCAACAAGGGTCAGGCAATAGATGGCTGGCAGCAGAAGGCATTGCTTCGCCAGCAGTTGGGCAAAGCCACGTTTAGCGGTGATTTTTTTGACCTGAAGAGTGCACAGGGTGTTAATGAGTCGACCTGGACAAGGGCACAGCTAACAGCTGCGTATAAGCTGGGCAAGCTGATGCCGGGCTATACTTTTCAGAGCGACAGGAACGCAATTACCAACCAACCTGCCGACTCGGTGGTTACGTCAGCGATGAACTACAGTCAGCACATGGTGTTTCTGCAGTCGGCCGACACCGCTCAAAATGGCACCTCTTTCCGGCTCGATGCCAACCGGCGGATAGACGACAGGCCTGTGGATGGGGTGCTGGAGCGAAGCGATATCAGCTACACCTCCAACGCTTCTTTCACCACTCAATGGAAAGACAGGCACGTGGTGTCGGGTGTTTTCACCTACAGGCAGCTGGACGATATCCTTGATACCAGCGACGAGAAAGAAGAAACCGTCCAGGGCAGGATCAACTGGCAGAGTGCCTGGTGGGAGCGGTCGATTCGGTCGGATCTTTCGCTGGCACTACTCAACGGACGGGAATTGCGCCGGGAGTATGTATATATCGAAGTAATCCCCGGACAGGGCACACACACCTGGCGGGATGACAACGGTGATGGTGTGCAGGACCTGAACGAATTCTACGAAGCCATCAACCCTGATGAGCGCACCTACGCTAAAATATTTGTGCCCACGGATAACTACATCTCAGCTTTCCAAACCATCCTCAACTACAGCCTGGAGCTGACAGCGCCCGCAGAATGGAAGTCTGCAGGTGGCTTCAAGTCGTTTCTCGGCAGGTTCTCCAACGTATCGGCGGTGCTGGTGGACAGAAAGACGCAGGACAGCAACTGGGCTCAACGGTTTGATGTGTGGAGCACTCCGGGCACTTCAGAAGACGAGTTGGCTTACAAGAACGCCCTTCGGAGCCGCTGGTTCTTCAACCGGGCCGACCCGAAGTATGGCCTGGATGTTGGCTATCAGTCTACCGCCGGCCGACAGCTGCTCACCGGTGGCTGGGAGGCCAGAAATAAAATGGTGTGGCAGCTCAACACCCGAACCAACCTGTCGGCCGACTGGGCCATTTTCCTGCAAAGTGAGGTGGGAGAAACGGAGTCGTCGAGTGACATCTTCAGTAACCGGAACTACCTGATCAGGCAGCGGCAGATCAAGCCTCAGCTGCAGTGGATGCCGTTGCAGTGGCTTCGCATAACCAGCAGTGTTCGCTATTCTCACAAAAGGGCTTTGCCAATGTCGGAGGAGCAGGGGAGTGACCTGACCGAATACCAAATCGACTGGCAGATGAACAAGTCGCTGCAGTCGACCATTTCCGGTTTTGTGAAGGTGATCAATATGAACTTCAAAGGGGATGAAGCCAGTCCGCTGGGCTACGAAATGCTGGAGGCACTGCGGCCGGGCACCAACTATACGTGGCGGCTACAGTGGCAGCAAAGGCTGAAAAGTGGCCTGCGCTTGCAGATCAACTATGATGGACGTAAGTCGCCCAGTAAATCGGTGATTCACTTTGGTGGGGTGCAGGTGACGGCGTTGTTTTAGGGCTTGGATACCTCACCCCGGCCCTCTCCCGTTGGGAGAGGGGGGAGCTGCAAGCAGCTACCTTATTTGGATGGGGTTTAACGGCCATTCTGTTGTTAGGACGCCAGACTCAGGGGTGGCCTTGTTAGATCCGCCCTTGTCGACTTGTTGATAACGGTCTGTTTGAGTGTTATGTTATTTGTTGACAGTTAGCACGAGCTTTTGGTTGAGCAGGTCGATAGCTTTAGCGATACCAAGTTTGACGGGCAAATAGTGCTCTGGCAGGTAGGCAGCCTGTTTGAGGGTGTAGGATCCACTAACGATGATTTTATGTTCATTGCTGGTGTCAACTGTGAATTCGATGGCGTAAAGGATGTTCGATAACTTGAAATTGCCTGGTGGTGACTCTATGAGGAATCCGTCTGGTATTTCCAGCTCAGAGTAGTAAAAGTAGGCTTGTGGATATGCAAGATCCAATGGATAAGTTCTTTTGTCGGAGGCGAATGCAGTGGGCAACTGCAACTGCAGTGGAAACGGCGATATATAGATCTTTTCGGCAATCTTTTCCACCTGTTGCCAGCCCTGGTAATTGATTTGGTAGGGCTGGCTGGTATCATCATAGTTGTTGGTGCTGGGCGCTCCAAAAAGTTGGATGTACTCATTTTTGATATGCTCTGACAGTTTCGTTGGATTGTTCTCGAGCCTCTTTCGCAGATCAAACCCTTCATATCCATGCACGGTCTTAGCAGCAGTAATGATCACCGAGTCAACTGTGCTATTCAATTTCAGTTGAAATTTCTCTTCTGTTTCTATTACCTCGGAGTTGTTCAGCGGCACCCATTTTTCGAATCCTTGTTTGGCGAGTAGTCCCTGATCGTTGAGACACCTAACCGGTAGCACGCCGTACGGTATATCTGGTTCAGTTGCGTCGATAAAGATAGTGGAGTCGTCGAAGCTGGCCATCACAACCACATAGTTGAAGTAGTGTTCGAATGGGTAGTCTTTATAGATTTTTCCATGACCTCTTGTGCTTAAAATGACTGGATTCGCCTCTATTTTCGCTGACCGGAGCAGGCCAATCAGAAATAGGTTGATGTTGGCAACGTTACCAGTTTTGGATTTGTAAAAGTCTCCAAGTTCCTTAGACGCCAAAACTCCGTAGCGACCGTTCCATTTAAATTTTGACATAACAAACTGGGTAATCACCCTTGCTTTTTGCTCTTTCGTCATCTCATCAAGCCCAAGTTTGCGCAGGTCATATAGGTACATTCCACTTGCATCGGCATATTTCCAGAAGTCCGAATTGTCAGTGAGCTCTTCCACGAGGTTCTCCCATGTTGAAAGAATTTTCTCAACTGAGCCATCGGTTCTGTGGACTGCCGAAAGCTGAAAGTCGAGCTTGATCTTATAGTCATCAACAGCGCCCATGTTGTCTTCTTTTACAAAAGCAGGAATATCTTTCATACTGAACTTGTAGACTTTTTCGCTATAGTCAATGCCATTAAATGTCACGCTTCTTTTCTTTTCATAAGTGGTGTCTGGCTTAATAGTGCTGTCAGGGCCTTTCAAAATGTACACATACTCATAAAAAGGGATAAGTCTGACCTGGTAGGAGCTATGGAGTGTGGGAATCTCAGTCTGAAATTCCCAGTCATGAAGATTGAATTTGAAGGGGCTGACGACCTTGTACTTGTATTCGATAATGGAGCCGGGTCTGACAGCAGGCAGTGCAAACTTCTTTAAATACCAGGTGTTTGTCAATTTCTCCACGAAAGTTTGGGTGGAGTCAAATTCTGAACTTACTATATCACCTTCTTCTAGATTGTAAGTCACAGCCGTGAGTCCCTTGACGACTTCTGTTTGAGATCCGCTGGCATAATAAGGAATCTGTTCATTAGCCCATTTTAGTCCTACATTGTTCAGAATCTTTATGCGTATATGGCGTTCGAGGACGAGGTTGAAGCTGTAACCCGATTGAACAAAATAAGATTCGCCTACATCGAACAGAACAATGGCACCCTGAGATTTAGCTGACGCCTCATTTTGGGTACTCACAAAATCGCTGGGTGCTATGTCGCCATAAGTCCTGCTAACTGATTGCCCGAACGAACCAAAGCCGTTTACTACAAACGCTAAAAGCAAAACACCAACAATCTGTCTCATTAGTCAGTTTTTTTTAAGGTCAACAGGTTGCTGGCTTCAAGGTTTTTGACCTTTGCCAGTTGGTCATAGAAACCTTCGTAACCTTTTCCTCCATAGCTTCCGGACTGAACAATGTAGGATCGCTTTATTTGGACTTCGTTACCTTCGGCGTAGCTCGATATCCGGTAGGCTCCGGCATCGGAATCGACCTGCATTTCTTCGGGAAGCTTGTCAACTACGAAATCCTGCGGAAACCTTACGGTGACAGATTCTTCTTGATAAATGGGGTAGTAAAGCTCAAAAGGCAATGACCTTTTTGCCGGAGCCTCTGTCGACGGAATATCCAGTGGCAGGTTTCGGACAACATAATTATCTCCATATTTCTTCACAAAATTATTCGTTGTGAGTTCAGCTGTCAGAAATATTGAGGCGGAGTCTCTATGCTGTCGTTTAAGTTCCCAATTGATAAGTGTGTATTCTGGTAAGTCGATCATTTTCCTGACATACTCTTCCTGTTCCGTGCGGGTGTACTCATTGAGCAGGTAGGTGAATGCTTCGAATTTATCACCCCTAAATTCGATATCAATGTTGATCAGCGTTTTGCCGTTGGATGATACTTCCGCAACAACTTTCCTTTTTTCCCTAACGTCGGGCATGCTTAGGGCGGGTGTTTTAATGAGTTGGCTATCATCTGGAGATACAAAAAGAACCTCTCTATTTTGAGTAAAGGTACCGAGATAGCCAAAGGGATTGTACTTACTGGTGCACTCCAGCCAAATGGTGTCGCCCTTGTTGGGAATAGTAACAATCACATGATTAAACTGCTGGCTTGGTAACTCTTCGATCAGGGGCACCACCTTGTCGCCAGCGAACACCTTCGTATAGTTCGACGGAATGCCTGCATACTTGAGTGCAGCCATCATGTAATTTGTAAGGGCCTTGCAGTCGCCGTATTTGTTACTGGCCACGTAAGAGGCTGGGTAGGGTTTTAAGCCGCCAATACCCTCTTTCACAAGAATATACCTCATGTGGTCTTGCAGGTAGTGGTATATCCTTCTCGCTTTTTCCCTTGTGTCGCTGGCGTCGGCGATCACTCTGTCGATATTGGCTTTTTCAAAGTCAGGCAGTTCGTCAAGCCCTTCATTGGTTTTGTATTGCCATGTGCCGTATTCCTGCCATGAAGTCATATTTCCTTCTAAGCCGTATCGAAATGTTTTGGGTACAATCCTTACATTGGGTAGCATGCTTTGCCTGCTGGGGCCGTAAGATTCTCTGGGCACGGGAGCCACGTCCGAGGCACGCCACGTATAGACCTTGTCGCCTTTGGTTGTCACTGTCTCTGTTTTTGTGATGTCTTTTTCGTAGAGCAAAAAATCGTACGTTGGTGAGACTTCCAACACCAGGCTGGCATTGTGAGCTGGGAGGTTATAAAACGATGGGCTCCAGTCGGCAATACTTAGAAATTGAGAAACAGTATAGGAGTAGGAGTAGTGCACCTGGTATGGGTAAACATTGTGCTTCATTTGAAACACTTTTACAAAGTCGTCTTCATACAGCGCAGCATTGGAAACGGCACTCCGTGTAGCTATCTCGGTCTTCTTTAGCTTTTTCACTGTTTTCCCGTTGCGATCGGTAATGGAAGCCTGGATATCGTCAATTTGATCGCCTTTACTGTACGGAATGTAAACGATGCCATAGTCATCACCTTCTCGTTTATTGATTTGCAGTGTTACATCCACCGCTGTGGTAAGTTTGCTTCCATTGACGACGCATCGGGTGTCATACTTTATTATTTCACAGTCCTGAGCAAATGAAAGGGAGGTACTCAAAAAACAGTAGCTAATCGCCCAGAAGATAAATTTACTTTTCATATAAGAAGTCGTGGTGTAATCTGCAACAGTGCAGGCGCCTATTCCACTGGTACAATGGCCAGCTTTTGGTTAAATAAATCGATGGCCTTGTCGTTAGCTAGCTTAATGGCCATGTAGTGCTCAGGTTTGTAAATAGCATGTTTCAGCTCAAACTTGCCGGCCACCTTGATAGCGTTAGCGCTCATTTCCTCTACATCGAACAGCAGCGTATAAAGAATATTATCCAATTTGTACCCTTTGGGTATCGCTTCTAATTTATAACCATCCGGGATATTGATGGTAGCCAAGTAGGAGGCGCTTCTTGGGTAGATAAGGTCTACAGGGTACTTCCGGCTGGCTGATTTAAATTCTGACTCTTTGGGGGGTGCGTTGAGAAACGGTGAGAAGTACACTTTGGAATTGACCACTTCCGGCCGCATCGACGCCGAATATTCTACCACGTATGGCTGCGATGGGTCTTTGTAGTTGGAGGTCGACATATTGCCGATTTGTTGCCCTTCAGCGGAGTAGAGGCTATGTATTGCCTCTTGTTTGTTTTCAAGCCTTCGTCTCATGTACATGCCCTCATGACCTGCCGAGGAATTTTTCGATTCAAATCGGATAGAGTCGAGCGTAGGGGAGAAGTTGATGGCAAGCTCGCTTGTGGTTTCCGATGGTGCGTTGCTTACCACACCCACCCATTGGGGATTATCATTTTTGACCAGCAAGCCCTGATCATTGATACACCTTACGGGTAGTTCATCGTACTGGCTGTGTATTTCAGTAGCATCCATCAGTATGCGCTGCTCGCCAACCTGTGCGTAGGCGATAACGTAGTTAAAGAAATGATCGAAAGGATAGTCTTTGTACACCTTGCCATGCCCTCTTGTGCTGATAATAACAGGATTGGCGTCCAGGCCAACCGTTCTGAGCAAAGCCACAAGGAACAGATTAATATCAGCATCGCTTCCCGTTTTCTGTTCAACAAACTCTTTTGGCGATTTGGTGGCAAACTTCCCATAATAGCCGTCCCAACTGAAGGTGTTTTTTACCAAATCTACAGCCGCCTTTAGCTTCTCCAGATCAGAGGCCCCTTTGATATCAGAAAAAGGAGGCTCCTTGCATACTTTTGCCGCCTTGTCCATGTACTTCCCAAAGTCGAAGTGCTTATCGAGAGCGGTGACCAGCTTAGGCCAGGTGGTGATGATCTCTCTGCTACCTCCGTCTGCTTGGGTTACTTTGGCAAGCTGGAAATCTATCCGTTGGATGTAGTCATCTTCCGATGAAAAGAAGTCTTCATCATCAAAAGAAGGTACATTTTTAGTGGCAAATTGATTGACAGCAATACTATAGTCAACCCCTGCAAAATGCTCTTGCCCAGGTTGGATAAAGGATTTTTTTAGTGTGAGCTTAGGATTTCCTATTAAAATAAAAACGTACTCGTAAAAAGGAATCATCTTGGCTTCATAGTAGCTGTATAGCGCTGGGATTTTTGATTGAAAACGCCAATCGTTGAGCCGGTAGACAAAAGGGCTGATCACATTATATTTTATGTCAATAATGGATCCTTTTTGAACAGCAGGCATGGCAAACTTTTTCACAGTGACATTGTCCGATACCTTCTCGTCAAAAACAGTAGCCTTGTCAAGCTCTGTTCTTGCCAGCCTTCCATTTTCGAAATTAAAGGTAATGGCATCCAGGCTTTGAAGGAGTTCGTTGTCAACACCGTCCTGATATAAGGTGATGGCATGTTCTGCCCAACGTATGCCTGCATTGCTTAGAACTTTGATTCTCAGGTGGCGTTCAAACGATAGCTCAAATGCCTGTGTATTGCCACGGATAAAAGACGAGGTGCCTTTGTCAAACAAAATGACAGCTTCTGCATCTGGCTCAGATTCAAATTTTGAAAACTCAAAATCCTCATTGGCAACCGTTCCAAAGTCACGGACATATTCCTGAGCCGAGACTGCATGAAAGCATAAAGCTAGTGTAGTAAATAGAAGTATTAAGCTGGATAGGTTTTTCATGTATTCTTTACTCAGTTTTGTAAACAAGGCATAATAAAGTGTATTTGAACATTAAATGAAATAGCAAGTAGTGTTTTGTTAGGCTGATTTTTCTCCACCTCACCCTGGCCCTCTCCCGCAATGCTATTAAGTTAAGAGCATTTTACCCTTAATCCCTAAAGGGCCCTGCTAATAGTAATCCATGCGCCCTTTAGGGTTTGGGGTGAAAATAGAATTGGCACACCGAACCTCTTAACTTAATAGCATTGCCCTTTCCCGTGGGGAGAGGGGGAAGCTGCAAGCAGCTACCTTATTTGGATGGGGTTTCACTGCCATCCTCCTCGTATCACGCCCCTTCAGGGGTGCCGGGCTCAGGGCTTGGACGAACGAAGGTGTCGGCACGGCGAAATAGCCACCGAGCAAGGGCCGTAAGATACCGGGTTGAGTTTCCTGAGGGCCTTTCCTCAACCTTTTAGGCGGCTGACGACCCCAACCCACGGCCCTACGGGCCGTGCCGACGCCTTCGCTCACAGTGTCGTTGTCGTCCGTCCTCCGTTCCGGCGGGTGTCTTCACCGCCTACTGTGATTCGTTCCGGCGGGTGTCCTCACCGCCGGCTCCACCACCCACCGCACTTTCTTTCCCTTTGTCCAGCTTCCATTGATTTCCTTGTGTTTCCGTCACATCTTATGCATTGGATTCAACCTATCTGCCCTATGAAAAAGACTCTGCTCTTGTTCCTCTTTTCATTATTCATGCCCAGCGGCTTCTCCCAACCCCTCTACGAGCAAACCTCCGAAGTCAACAACCTCATGGTGCGTTACGACGCCGACTACGGCAGCCTGCATCGCTTCTACTACATGGACAGCTCGCCGGAGCGCATCGAGCGACTCAAAACCCTCGATCAGGACTACCTCAGCCAGTTGGAGGCGATGGACTACAATGCCCTCGGCACAGGTGCCCGGGTCGACTATCTCCTCTTCAGGCGGGACGTGCAGGAAGACCTGCGTACCCTTACCCTCGAAGGCGCCGAACTGGCAGCCGTAAAGCAATGGCTTCCGTTTGCTCCCTATCTCTACGAAATAGAAAACCTCAGGCGACGGGGCAACCAACTCGAATGGCAGGAAGTCGCCAAAAAGCTGACCGACACAGGCGACGAGATAGAAGCCATCACAGCGAAACTAAAAGCCGCAGAACCGTTCGATCAGAAACTGACCAAGCGGGCTTCGGCCTCCATCAAAGGCATACAGGAAGGCATCAAAAGCATCCACAGTTTCTACAACGAATACGACCCCATGTACACCTGGTGGGTCACCATGCCCATCACCCGGGTCGACAGTCTGCTGACTGTTTACGAAAAGGTGATGACCAGCAAGGCCAAGCTCATCACCACACAAAAAGATGACGGTAGCGGCATTGTGGGCAGCCCCATAGGCCGGGACGAAATTATCAAGCAGCTGGAGTTTGAAATGATCCCTTACACGCCCGACCAGCTGATTGAGCTGGCCAACAAAGAGTTTGCCTGGTGTGATGCCGAGCTGCTCAAGGCATCCCGGGAAATGGGCTTCGGCGACGACTGGAAGACGGCGCAGGAGAAAGTCAAAAACTCCTATGTGCCCGTTGGCCAGCAGCCCGAAGCCATGATGGAGCTCTATAATCAGTCGATGGCCTTCCTCAAGGAGCACGACCTGGTCACCATTCCGCCCATTGCCGAAGAAAGCTGGCGAATGACCATGATGGCAGCCGAGCGCCAGAAGGTGAGTCCATTCTTCCTCGGCGGCGAAAACTTCATCATCTCTTACCCCACCAACACCATGGAGTACGACGACCGCATGATGAGCATGCGGGGCAACAACCCCCACTTCTCCCGGTCCACCGTGCACCACGAGCTCATCGCCGGCCACCACCTGCAAGGCTTCATGAACAGGCGCTACAAAACCTACCGCCACTTCCGCACCCCATTCTGGACCGAAGGCTGGGCCCTCTACTGGGAGCTGCTCCTGTGGGACATGGACTTTCCCCGCTCTCCCGAAGACCGCATCGGCATGCTTTTTTGGCGCATGCATCGCTGCGCCCGCATCATCTTCTCGCTCAACTACCACATGGGCAAGTGGAGCCCCCAGCAGTGCATCGACTTCCTCGTCGACAGGGTGGGGCACGAGCGGGCCAATGCAGAAGGGGAGGTGAGGCGCTCCTTCACCGGCGGCTATGGGCCGTTGTACCAGGTGGCCTACCTCACCGGCGGCTTGCAGTTTTACGCCCTTAAAAAGGAACTCGTGGACGGCGGCCAAATGACCCTCAAGCAATACCACAACGCCGTCCTCCACGAAAACGCCATGCCCGTTGAAATGGTCAGGGCCATCCTCACCAACCAAACCCTGCCGAAGGACTTTAAAACGACGTGGCGGTTTTACCATTAAAGAGGTTACTCTCTGCTTTCCTGCAAGTAGTAACCTCTTTAATCCCAACGTGAACTATTGATGAGGTTACTCCCTGCTCTCCTGCAACAGAACCAAATTAAAGAGGTTACTCTCTGCGCCCCTGCAAATAGTAACCTCTTTAATCTCAACGTCAACTATTAAAGAGGTTACTCTCTGCGCTTCAGCACATAGTAACCTCTTTAATCTTCCCCGACGAAATGAAAAGTTGCACCCCAATCCCTCCATCACCCAATCAAAAAATACTTCAATTGCTTTGGGCGTGCCCCCTTTACCGCCGGAGTGAGAGTCCTAGCCCAACAATCCTCATCGTCGGCAGGGGTCGGGCCATCACCAGTCGCCGCCCGGCGCACAAAAAACCAACAGCGGGCTCCAACAATGGTTCTGTCCCTCACGCAAGGAGGCATCCGTTAATCGTAGCCATTATTGCTTGACCGCCAGCCATGCACACTAAGCCACACCTCCGCAGTAGCGATAACTTCCCTCCACTCGTTGCCAATCCTACTCCTCAACTTTATTAACTTGCCACATCTAGATGACCACCCGAATCCATGAAGCACTTTTTAGCCTCTTCTTTGCTGTTTTTCCAGTTCTTTGCAGCGAGCGCCCAAAACCTCCAAACAGTCATCCAACAAGGCCATGAGCTGGCTGTGCTGAGCGTCGCTCAAAGCCCTGATAGTAGTTTGGTAGCCACTGGCAGCCGGGATAAAACGGCGAAGCTTTGGGAGATTTCTACGGGTAGGGAAGTGCGCAGCTTCCTCGGGCATACCGGTAGCGTCAATTGCATTGATTTCTCTGCGGATGGCCAATACATGATCACCAGCAGCGGGGATAAAACGGCCCGTATTTGGGAGGTGGCCACAGGCAAAAGCATTTTCACTACGCCGGTGGAAGCTAAATACCTTACCGCCGTCGCTTTTAGCCATGATGCTAAATACTTCTTTACCGGAGGCTATCCCAACGAAGCACACCTGTGGGATTTTGAGTCGAAAAAGATAGTCCAATCCTTCAAAGTCAATGCCGATCAGGGTCTCGGCTATGGCATTAATGTGGCTTTTTCTGAAGACGGCAAGTGGTTGGCGATAGGGGAAGACAACCGAACAGCCGCCGTGTACAGCACTGCTACATGGGAAAAGGTATACACGTTTGAACAGGCGGAAGGATGGTGCGGGGGCTGCGCTACCTGGGTAGCTTTTAGCGCCGACAGCAAAACGCTGCTGGTGGCGTCCAACAAAACGGTCGTAAGAAAATACAAGCTTTCTAACGGCGACCTGCTTCAAACCTATGGCGATGAGGTGGAAGAGCTTTCCGGCGTTGGATTTAGTAAGAACGGCAACGAAATTTGGGTGGTTACCAAATCAAGCGTCGTCACTTGGGAGAATCAGTCAGGGAAGCTCGTGAAGGAAATAACGCCGGACACAGAAACGGAAATCAACGAAGCCCACATGGCAGCCGATGGCAGTCTGTTGCTGGCATGCGACAACAATACCGCATACCAGCTGAATACCAAAACCGATCAAATTGAAACGACTCTCACTGGGCTGCTCAACCAGCGGGATAAAGGCGGCATTACTTACGACCCCAACTCTTACTGGGACTCGTACATTGCCAAATACATCAGGTTCAAAAATGAGCTGATGCTTTCCAAAGATGGCACGGAGCTGATCAAGGGCAAGTTTGGCACCAAGGTAAAGCGGTGGAACATCGCCTCAGGCAAAACTGTCATGGAGTACAAAGGCCATGAGAAAGCGGCTCTTTGCTATGACCTGACGGACAATGGCCTTACCATGGCCACGGGTGGCGGCGATGGCCAAATCATCCTCTGGAACGTGGCCACCGGAGATACCCTCCGCACCATCAAAGCCCACAGGGAGCCCATCTTCGATGTGAAATTCAGCAACGACGAAAAGCATCTCATCTCTGCCAGCTGGGACGCAACGATCAAAATATACGACCTAGCCACCGGTGAGCGGGTGAACTACTACGACTTCCAGTCCAACTCGGTTTATAACCTGCTATTTCACCCCACCGACTTGTATGTGTTTGTGGCCCGGCTCGACAATTCGCTGGCAATGATTGAGCTGGACACGCATCTGCCCGTCCGCACGTTCGTTGGCCACACCGACATTGTTTCCTCACAGACCCTGAGCCCCAATCAGAAAGAACTGCTCACAACGAGCTGGGATGGTTCCATCCGCATTTGGGACATTGCCACCGGCCTGATGACGAAGAAGCTGACGGGCCACATGGGCCCGGTACACAAAGCGATTTTTAGCCCTGACGGAAACCTTGTTTATTCTGCGGGGGCCGACAGGGTCATCAGAGTGTGGGACTATAACACTTCTTCACAGTTAAAGACATTTGAAGGCCACACCGCCGAAGTCACTTCCCTGCTGCTGGGGAACGACAACAAAATGCTGATCAGTCATGCCCTGGACGGCACCACTAAGTTTTGGGACCTGGCCTCAGGGAAGGAGTTTTTCGAGCACATTCACTTTGGTGCCAACGAATGGATGGTGAAAAACCCGGAGGGCTACTTTAACGGAACAGACGAGGCGAGAAAGCATATCCACTTTGTTGATAAAACGACGACCTATTCGGTCGATCAGTTCTTCGAAGAGTTCTATCGGCCTGACCTGCTACCACAGATATTTTCGAACCGGGGAGGGGCGGGCAACCTAAAAGACATCCAGACCAAGCTGCTGAAATCCCCGCCACCTACGGTAAAAATAGCTACCCTGCCAGCCGATGATGCCACCAAAGCCGAAGTGTATGTTAAAATGATTGACAATGGCGGTGGTGTAAGTGAGCTGAGGCTCTTTCACAATGGCAAACGCATGTCGTTGAACACGCAGGGCCTTAGCTACCCTTCCGGCAAAGGCAGGAGCACGACTTACCGTCATACAGTCGACTTGATAGGGGGTGCTAACACTTTCGAAGCCAGGGCGGCAAACAATGACAATATTGAATCAGCGGTGAGCAACGTGGAGGTAGTGGCGGATCATTCTTCGAAAAGTGCCACCTGCCATATACTGGCCGTGGGGATCAATAAGTACCAAAACCCCAAAATGGTACTGAACTACGCCCGACCCGACGCTGAGTCGTTCAGCAGCATGATTGACGACAACGGCACATCCCTTTTCAAGGAAGTCAAGCTGCATACTTTGTTTGATGACCAGGCGTCGAAAGAAAACATCATCAAAAAGCTGGATGAGCTTAGTGCAGTAGTACACCCCGAAGATGTGTTTATTTTCTATTATGCCGGTCACGGCAGCATGGTCGACAATAGTTTTTACTTTATCCCCACAGAAAGCCTCAGGTTATACGACGTCTCTTCTTTGAAAAAGAACGCCATTGAGGCTAGTGAGCTACAGGAACACCTGAAAAGTATCCATGCGCTGAAGCAGCTCATAGTCATGGATGCCTGCCAGTCGGGTGCGTCCATAGAGCTGTTGGCCACCCGTGGGGCTGCGGAAGAGAAGGCCATTGCGCAGCTTTCCCGAAGTGCGGGCATTCATGTGATGGCGTCGGCTGGCAGTGAGCAGTTTGCTACTGAATTTGCCGAGCTGGGCCATGGTCTGTTTACCTACCTGCTCATCACCGGCCTGCAAGGTGCAGCCGATGGCGCACCCAAAGACGGCAAAGTCACGATCTACGAACTCAAGTCCTTCCTCGACGACCAGGTACCCGAGCTCACCCAGAAGCTAAAAGGCACACCGCAGTATCCTTATACCTTTTCCAGAGGGCAGGATTTTCCCCTGGTGATTCGGAAGGAGTAGGGATTCAAATGCTCGATACGGATCCACGGTTCCGCCAACCCTGCGCAGGCAGGCATCTCTAAAGCCAGGATGACAGTCAACCCTCCAAGGGTTCAAAACCTCTTGGAGGGTTAATCCTACAGATGTTAAGGCCGCACGGGCGTTCCATCATGCATTCTCAGCTGTGTCCAGCCGTTCAGCTGCTTCTCAGGAATGGGGTACTTGGCCGCAAGCTTCTCGTTGATATCAACACCAAGCCCGGGCGCTTCGTTCACGTACATATAGCCGTCTTTCATGAAAGGACTGCCGGGGAAGATTTCTCGCAGTGTATCGGAGAAGTTCACACTTTCCTGGATGCCGAAGTTCCATACCGCAAAGTCGATGTGGGCGTTGGCAGCATGGCCTACCGGCGACACATCTCCAGGCCCGTGCCACGCTGTTTTCACATTGAACGCCTCACCCAGCCTGGCCACCTTCATGGCGGGGGTAATGCCACCTATCTGAGATATATGAATGCGGATGAAGTCAAAAAGCCTTTCACTCATGGGGCCTACCCATTCGTGGGGGTTGTTGTAGAGTTCACCCATGGCCAATGGCACGCTGCTCTGCTGCCGAAGATGCCTGAAATAGCCAATGTTTTCAGGAGAGAAAGGGTCTTCGATAAAGAAAGGCCTGAACTCTTCCAGCTTGCGGATCATGTTGATGGCGTCGTTGGGCTGCAGTCGCTCATGGATGTCGTGCAGCAACTCCACTCTTTCACCACATACCTCTCTCGTTTTGGCGAAAATCTCCGGCACGCTTTTCATGTAGAAATAAGGATCCATGTAGTTGTCGTCGGGCATGCCAAAGCCTTTGGCTTTGAAGTCGGGCACTGAAGCCACCCCGGCAGCGCCATAGCCACCCATTTGAATGCGGACATACTTGTAGTCCTCGTCCATGATGCGTTTGGCATCGTCGGCCACGGCTTCTGGGGAGTTGCCTGACGCATGAGAGTAGCATGGGATGGCAAACCGGCATTTGCCTCCCAGTAGCTGGTACACCGGCATATTGGCACGCTTGCCTTTGATATCCCACAACGCCTGGTCGAGGCCACTAAGGGCATTGTTGAGCACGGGGCCATTGCGCCAGTAGGAGCTTACGTAGGCGGTTTGCCACATGTCTTCTATGTTGTCGACGCTTTTGCCCTTGCAGAAGTCGTTGAGGTAGTCGTTGATGGCAGAGATAACAGGCCGGGCCCGCTGGCGGAAGGTGGCACAGCCGAGGCCATACAATCCGGGTTCGCTGGTTTCCACTTTTACCACAATCAGCTCTATGCCGTGTGGACAGGTGGAAATAGCTTTGACATTGGTGATGGTAAGAGGAGGGAGGGCTTTGGTGGCAGCTTCGTATACGCCAGCCACAGCCGGATTGGCGGCCCCCAAAAAAGTGCCAGTGGCTCCAAGGCCGAGCCCTTTAATGACTTCCCGCCGACCAATATTGGTTTTATTGTTCTCGTTTTCCATGGTACTTATTGTAGTTAAGGTATGTTTTGAATGAATATATGAATTTGAAGACAACGATGCTTAGGCTTTTTGATGAGGAGCGATGAGGCTATTGAAGCGGCTTCAATGCTGAAAGGCGAGGGAGGTATTTCCTCTCAGCAGTCCCGTAGGGACGATATCCCCGTAAACTTAACCGTGGACTGAACACAAAATGCGAGTGCCGCCAGGTCGGCATATAATACCCTGGCCAGGGGCCGAAAAAAATCTCCACAAATCGAAGCGAAAGATTCAGGTCTTCTCAGCCTGGCGGGACGTATGAGGCCAGTTGGCTTCTTTATGCAGAGACAATGTTGTGTCGTAAAAAAAAAACAATTGCTTTAGGCATCTACGAAGGACGGCATAGGGAACCTTACCTCGTCTTGATATTCTCCAGGAACTCCTCCGAGATGAATTTGGAAGACAAAAAGGTGTTGTTGAACTTGGCCATCAACTCGTCGCTCAGCTTGAGGAAGTCGATGGCGGACTTGTTTTCAGGGTTGACCCTGTTCATGGATTTTCCGATATCTATGGCCTCGCTTACCTTGATGGAGTTGGATACAGTGCTCTCCAGCATCAGGTCTTCAAATTCCGTCATTGCCTCAGTGTACTTTTCCCTGTGGTGGATGAGCGACTGCTTGTACATGTTGAAATAGATGCCCAATATGTTCAATGGCCTTTTTCTTTCAACAGTGTAAAGAAAAGTCAGTAACTTCTTGATGCCATCGATGGAGAACGAATCAGCCAAGGCGGGGATTAATATACTGTCGACATCGGTAAGCATAGACTTTACAAGTCCTCCAAAGTGGGTAGGCATATCCATAATCACGATGTCGTAATCCTTACGCAGCACGTAGCCCAACTTCTGCACGATATTGGGGCCAAACGAAATAAACCTGCTGTTCGACTCCATTTCCGTCATCAGATAGTCCCCAGGCAGCAGGTGCATATATGGTGTTACTTCCTGTGCTTCAATGTTCTCCGGAAGATTGTCGTGCAACAGGTCTTTGATGTATCGATATATGGATTTTGTAGAGTTGTCGGCACCCAGGGAGTTGCTGAGGTTGCACTGTGGGTCACAATCGATCAAAAGTACTTTGAATTGCCGGGACCAGGCGTAGCCAAGATTGAGAGCGGTTGTAGTTTTACCCACCCCTCCTTTAAAATTGTAAATGGCAACGGTATTTCCCATGGCTAGGCTGATCACTTAAATATATACAAAAAAGCACGGTTCTGGAAATAATTTAATTATTTCAAGAAAAAATTATATAAAGAACAGTGAGTTTTTTTATAAGGTCGGCAAAGTCAAAGGTTGACTGTTATAGCTTGTTAGAAAGTTAAACATTTTTCTCAGAGTTAGCCAAGCCGATGTGTCGAGTGGCTATAGGAAATGATTTGTGTATAAATAATAATGCTAGGGACGACAGCTAGACTGAAGTCCAATGGCGGGCGAAAACCGCCCTGAGGAGGTCGGTAGTATATGGTTTGGTGATAAAGTCAACCATTCCTGCCTCTTTGCACTTGTTTTCATCTTCCGTAGTGGCATTGGCCGTAACAGCAACGATGAAAGGAGGGCTTTGCTTTCTCTCCAGAAAAATCCTGCGAATTTCCCTGGTTGCTTCAATGCCGTCCATTCTGGGCATTAAAACGTCCATCAATATAAAGTCGAAGCTCTGGGAAAAAGCCAGGGCCACAGCCTGCTCACCATCTTCAGCCACTTCTATTTTAGTAATGCCAATGTTCTTGAGTATTTTAAGCATCACAAGTCTGTTGATGTGTACGTCTTCGGCTACAAGAACGGATAGTTCACTGAAATTTATCGGTTGGATGTGTTTCTCAGCCAGCGAATGCTCGCCATGGGTAGCGAGCGGTAGCGTCAGTTCCACATAAAACGAACTGCCTTTGCCCTCGGTGGAATAGAACCAAATCTTCCCGAGCATCAAGTCGGTCAGGCTTTTCGCAATGGAAAGCCCTAATCCGGTGCCTATCACCGCCAAGTCGGTTTCATTCTTAAAAAACCGGGAAAACACCTTTGGGTGCTGGTTTTTTGGAATCCCAATGCCGGTGTCGTCAACTTTGAAAAGAACTATGGCGGTCTTATCTTCTTTTCTCACAACGGTCGTAGCTATGGTCACTTTTCCCGCCGGCGTGAATTTGACCGCATTCGTTGCCAGGTTAATAAGGATTTGCCTGATCCTCTTAAGGTCACCCATCAGGTGAATGTCGGATTTACTGGCGTGCACCAGCTCAATGGAAACCTTACCGGTTTTCACCGATTCAAATCCATAAAATAGCTGACTGATATCTTTCGTTACGTCCTTCAGTTCAAAATCGTCTTCTTGTAAGGTCACCCGATTGTTTTCAATCATGGTGATGTCAAGCACATCGGTAATCAAGCCTGATAAAATTTGACTGCTGGTGGAGAGGTTTTTTACAAGCTCGCTCTGTTCTTTGTCAAGATTAGTTTTCTCGATTAGTTCGGCAAGTCCCACGATGCCATTTAAAGGCGTCCGCATTTCGTGACTGATAGTAGCCAGAAACTGACTTTTAGCTTTGTCAGCCGATTCAGCCCTTTCTTTGGCAGCACCCAACTCGAGGTTCATTTGTTGTAGATGCGCTCTGTCGTGCAAGTACTCTTTTTTGAAAATGTAGAAAGCAAAACCCATCATCACCAGCATGACCACTCCCGCTATCGAAAGATCTCTCCATTCGCTCACATAGTCAGTGTAGGGCACGGCCAGGTCTCTGTGGTAGTACTCGATGGTGACAAAAATGATCACCACGCAAATCGTGGATATGATAAAGGAGATATAACGGCGTATTGGTAAAACCAAAAGCCCTGAGATGTAGATGAGCACACACATATGCATCACAGCACCACGGATGCCGCCGGAGGGGAGCCAGCCAAACGAGATGATAAGCAACGCAGAGATGTAATAAACAGAGGTAGTGAGGCGAAAGGATATGCCTTTTTTAACAGCAAAATAGACCGCAGAGTAAAAACACAGTGCGAACAGATAGATGCCGAGGACAGTCGGATTGAATTGCGAAAACATACCGACTAACGACCACAGCAGCAACGTGAGAATAGTCAGGCAGAGCGTGATCTCAAAAAGCCTTTCTTCTATAGGCCTGGAGGCATCTCTGGCAGGCAGTAGCCTCCGGAGTGCTTTCATAAGTAAATTCATTTTGCTGGTTGAAAAAATAGAAGCCTGTTGGAGCTTAAAATTGTATGAAAGTAAAAAAATAATCCGACATCTCTGTGTCGAAATTCTTTTTGAGCTTATGCGGAGAGCAAGTTTAGTAGGTTTTCGTCATATCCGACGGGATCACAATGATAAAATCTGCAGCACCAACATTCCCCTCGGCCAGCTCTCCTATGTTTTCCTGCTCCACACAATGTATGGTGGCCACGCTCGCTTTCTTATTGTATTTGTTCAGGTACCAAATGATGCCTTCCCCATTTTTGGAATGGTAGGAGCCATTGAAGTGAATGACCTTGCTCTTACTTTCTTTGCTGATGAACCAGCCCATTGTTGCGTCTTTGTTTGCCTGAGAACTGGCCAGGTTTTCGGCGCTTCCCGGGGCACCGTGCCCACCCATCGACTCAATCATTTCCTGATAACCGGGCAAGTTCAGGTCAATTTCCAGGGGAAGAGGGGCAATGTATTTTTTTGCTTCGTCGGGCAGGTTATTGAGCGCATCAGGCCCTTTTCTGTATACAAGGTTGGCATACCTTCGGGGAATATTTGATGCCACCACTTTCAGTTGGTGCTCTTTGGCAAATTCCACTATGGGTTTGTAGTCCGTTTTATAGTTGTCCCACATTTTAGCCTCCTTGAGTAAATGCCTCTCTTCAATCAGACCGCTCATGAATTCGTCCAGCACCAGCTGATCGTCAGCCTCGAACATCTCCATGGCGACTACCAGGTCCTTACCATGCTCAGCATAGAGGCCTTTTGTCACCTGCAGCTCCAGCCAGTGGTTGATGGAATTGTCGTGCAGCTCACCGAAGAAGACCACATCGGCCCGGGAAACGTCCTTTAGCATTTTATCGTAGGCAACCTGCTTGCCTTTTGAATTGTAGATTTCAAACGCCTGTGGTGATTGGGCAAAGAGACAGTGGGTGACTATAAACAGCGAGGAAAAGAGAAGGGTTTTCATAGGTTAAATGATCCGGTCGTTGCAATAAAGAAATCCAATTTTCTATCAAGGTACTATTTCAGGCTCTTAAAAGCTGGTAGTTAGCTGTTGTTTGCTGATGAATTGATCTCTTTCCAGTCTTTTATAATTTGCCTGTCGAGCAAAAAAGTGCCACCCGGCAGAAGTGAGGCTAGAAACGCTCTGAATATCATTAAAAAGCCCCATTTTAACACAGGAGCCGCTAACAACAAGGCTGGAATGTATAGGAGGAACAGGATGCCGTGAGCCATACCCACATACCTGACGGCGAGTGGCTGATCCATCCAGTACTTCAATGGCATAGCGATTAATAACAATACGAGGAATGAAATGCCTTCAACAGTGGCAACAAAACGGAAAAAGGAAACCTTGCTATTCATTTGGAAAAAACGGTTGTTCGGTCATGCTTCATTGACCAACTCTGATTGATAATTCAAATCTATTTTTTATTTCGAGGGTAAAACGAAATGAGCGAAAGGCATAGTCCTACTTCACTTTTTTATCATCGTCCTCATCAGCTTATTGGCAAAAATGAAATCTTTAAGTTCGGGCACATCGGCCTGGGCAATAGTGGCGGTGCTGCCTTCCCATTTTTTGTACCCCTGATGCATAAACAGGATGTAGTCGCCAATTTCCATCACTGAGTTCATATCATGGGTAACGACCACCGTGGTAATGTCAAATTCATAGGTGATCTCCTGAATCAGGTTATCTATTGTGATCGACGTTTGAGGATCCAGGCCGGAATTGGGTTCGTCGCAAAACAGGTATTTGGAGTTGTTCACAATGGCCCTGGCAATCCCAACCCGCTTTTTCATACCTCCACTCACTTCCGATGGCATCTTTTTGTTAACGCCGGCCAGCCCCACTCTTTCCAGACAAAAGTTGACCCTATCGAGCTTTTCGGCCTGAGGCATCTTGGTAAGCACATTGAGTGGAAACATCACATTGGCCTCCACATTCATGGAATCGAACAGCGCTCCGCCCTGAAACAACATGCCTATTTCACGTCTGATGTCTGTTCTGAGGCTTTTGTCGCCGTGTGTGAAATCCCGCCCATCGTAGGTCACCGTTCCCTCATCGGGTTTCACCAGGCCCACAATGCACTTGAGAAGCACACTTTTTCCTGTGCCGCTGGCGCCAATGATCAGGTTGGTTTTGCCCTTTTCGAATGTGCCAGAAATGCCATGCAATATGGCCTTTCCGTCAAAAGATTTCTTGATGTTTTCTATCTCGATCATACAAAATCAAATAAGAAGTTGGGCCAATACGTAGTCGGCAACCAGAATGGCAATACAGCTATTGTTCACTGCGCTGGTACTCGATTTACCTACCTCCAGCGCACCTCCGACAGTATAATACCCTTTGTAAGCAGAGATGGCTGCTACTAAAAAGCCGAATGCCACCGACTTGATCAGCGCAAAGGAGACGTTGAACTGCACGAATTCATATCGAATACCGTAGATATATTCGGTGCCTGTAAGCACTCCAGTAGCAATGGAAATGAGGTAACCGCCCAAAATGGTCAAAAAGCCCGAAAAGATAACGAGCATGGGGTAGGTGAGGATAGAGGCGATGATTTTGGGCAGCACAAGATAGGAGGTGGCGTTGATGCCCATCACCTCAAGGGCATCAATCTGTTCCGTGATTCTCATAGTGCCCAGCTCGCCGGCAATATTGGAACCAACTTTACCCGCAAACACAATGGCCATGATGGTGGGAGCAAGTTCAAGTAATGTCATGTCACGCACTACCATTGATACAATGTAAAGTGGAACAAGCGGACTCACCAGGTTGTAGGCAGTTTGCAGGGTGGTAACAGCCCCCATAAAAGTGGCAATAATAGCAAATAGGGGAAGGGAGTTATAGCCGATGAGAATGGCCTCATCCACAACCCTCTTGGCGTAAGTCTTGAACGACTCCATGCGGGTAAACTGCTGCCCCAAAAAGATCATGAATTTGCCTATGCTTTCCATTTGCTCAAATTTGTTCCAAGAAAAAACATCCCCACCGTTAAAGAAAGTTTCGGACAGGAAAAAAGAAGATTAAACTAACTTTCGGGGATATTGGTTACCCCTCGGGTAGCGCAATTCCACAATTTTAAATAGAATCTGGCACTTAGTTGCTTGAAAGTCAGGTTAAACGATAGTAAAATGAATAAATTAATTGTTGTCACCGGGGGTACGAAAGGCATAGGCAGGGGTGTTATTGAAGCGTTTGTTCAGCATGGGTTTGATGTAGTCACCTGTGCAAGGTCAGAAGACCAGCTTGCGTCGTTGAAAACGGCGGTAGGCGAGATAGCACCCAACGCCAAAGTGCACACCTTTAGAGCTGATCTAAGCAAAAGAAATGAGGTTGATGCATTTCTGAAGTTTGTAAAAAAAACCGGCAGGCCAGTAGACGTGCTCGTCAACAACACGGGTGTGTTTATTCCCGGGCAGGTGCATACTGAAGAGGAGGGCGCATTGGAAACAATGATTGATACCAATCTGTACAGTGCCTATCACCTTTCGAGAGGAATTATTCCCGGAATGAAAGAGGCTGGCAAAGGCCACATCTTCAATATTTGTTCGATTGCCAGCATTGTTGCTTATGCCAATGGGGGCAGCTATGCCATCAGCAAGTTTGCCATGTACGGCATGAGCAAAGTGCTGAGAGAGGAGATGAAGCCCTTTGGGATCAGGGTCAGTTCAGTGCTGCCCGGAGCGACTTTCACCGCCAGCTGGGAAAAAGCCAACATACCCGAGGAACGTTTTATTCCCTTAGAAGACGTAGCTACTATGGTTTGGGCAGCGTATAGTCTGTCACCCAGGTCCGTGGTGGAGGACATTTTGATTAGGCCTCAGCTGGGAGATATTTAAGGCTTTTTCGGGATGGGGTTATAGGTGTCGGCACGGCACCTAGCCACAATCCAAGAGCCGTCAGACACCGGGTGTTTTTCCGTGCACCATTTTTCAGGATGGGGCTTCACCGCCATCCTGGGTGTATGTCGCCTTTTCAGGGCTCGTCATCATTATAGCCCTGAAAGGGCGGCATACCTGTGCATTGGGTAAAGCCCTATGCACCACAGTCGCAGCACCTTGCGTCAGTCGCCCGTCTTCAAACTTCCTTCAAACCCTTCCAGCTTATTCAAGCCCTTCTCGGCATCCGACGGCTCCACCGCCTACACTCGCTTGCCGTACCAACGCCAGCTCCGGTCTTCCAACTTTCTTGTCTGCCGAAGCCTTTGGCGTAGGCGGGCCACTCTTTCCTCCTCCACTTCCAAACACTTATACACTTTATTAGTTAACTTTGCGGAATCTATTATACCATTAGTTTATGCACACTGCGGACGCAGCCCTTCTGTCAAAAATCAACTTCTGCAACAGTCTCACCTCTTATTCGAGACGGAAAACCATTGAGGTAACCATTGGAGATACCCCCATGGGCGCCCATCACCCGATCAGGGTGCAGTCGATGACTACTATCGATACCATGGATACAATGGGGTCGGTTGAGCAGTCTATCAGGATGATTGAGGCAGGATGTGAATACGTCCGCATCACGGCTCCCAGCGTAAAGGAAGCCCAGAACCTGGAGGCCATCAAAAAAGAGCTGGTCAAAAGAGGGTATAACACACCGTTGGTAGCTGATATTCACTTTACCCCCAATGCAGCTGAGCTTGCCGCAAGAATCGTGGAAAAGGTGAGGGTGAATCCAGGCAACTATGCCGACAAAAAGAAATTTGAGGTTTTTGAGTACACTGACGACGCCTATCAACAGGAGTTGGAACGCATCAGGGAGAAGTTTATTCCGTTGGTAAAGATCTGCAAGGAGTATGGCACGGCCATGCGCATTGGCACCAATCATGGTTCACTTTCCGATCGCATTATGAGCCGGTATGGCGACACACCGCTCGGCATGGTGGAGTCGGCCCTGGAGTTTCTGCGGATTGCTGAAGAGCTGAACTACTACAACATTGTGCTGTCCATGAAGTCGAGCAATACACAGGTGATGGTACAGGCCTACCGCCTTTTGGTGAAGATGCTGGACGACGAGGGATTCAAACCCTATCCGTTGCATTTGGGAGTGACTGAGGCGGGTGAAGCTGAGGATGGTAGAATCAAATCAGCTGTAGGCATAGGTACGTTGCTGGAGGACGGTTTGGGTGATACAGTCAGGGTGTCGTTGACCGAAGAGCCGGAGCTGGAGCTGCCAGTGGCGAGCGCATTGGTCGAAAGATATGACCACCGGGCTGGGCACAAGAACATTGTTCCGGTTGAAAACCCGCCTTACAGCCCGTTCGAATACTCGAAACGCCATTCTCAGGAAGTCTCCAATATCGGTGGTGACAATGTTCCCCGGGTAATTACGGACATCAGCAGACTGCAAAACCCGGAGTATCCTGACTTAAAGGTAGCAGGTCATTTCTACCTACCCGAGCCCGACAAATGGAGAATGAACGACTACGGGACTGACTATGTCTATTCAGGAAGTACACCTGTGCCTTTTATGCTACCCAATGGCCTGAGAGAGATCATAGACTACGCAGTTTGGGTTAACTATGCTGATCAGAAAAACACTTATCCGCTAATTGATATTAGCGATCTGAATATTGCCAAACTGCACCCCGATCTCAATTTTGTTCAGCTCTCGGATGAGGAAGCTTTTGATACCGACTGGAAAACACTTGCCAGCCGCAAGAATATAGTGCTTATCGTAAAAACAAACAACGCACATGCCTACCCGGCGCTGCGTCGGATGTTCTTTGTGCTGGAAGACGCAGGAGTGAAGTTACCAGTTATTATCCGGCGAGATTTTGAGCCCATTTCTGATGACAAGCTGATGTTATTTGCTTCCACCGACGTAGGCGGACTGCTTATAGATGGCTACGGCGACGGCATTATGTTGGGTTGGGCCAATCAAACGTTGGAAGGGAACGAGGCTGTCAAGCCGCAGATTAAGTTGTACAACGACACCTCGTTCGGCATTTTGCAGGCGGCTCGCACCAGAATGTCGAAGACTGAATACATTTCATGCCCTTCTTGTGGCAGAACGCTGTTTGACCTACAGGAAACCACCGCCATGATTCGCAAGCGCACCGATCACTTAAAAGGCGTGAAGATTGGTATCATGGGTTGTATTGTGAATGGCCCAGGCGAAATGGCCGATGCCGATTATGGCTATGTGGGCTCAGGTAAAGGCAAAATAACCCTGTACAAAGGCAAGGAGGTAGTGAAAAGGTCAGTCGCCTCAGCAAAGGCAGTGGACGAACTAATAGAAATCATCAGGGAAGACGGCAGATGGACGGATCCCGAAAAAGTGGAGGCATAACCAGTATGGCAAACTCAGAGAATCAGGAGAAGAAAGAAAGCACCAACTACTTCGACTTTAGCGAAGTGTTTAAATACTACTTCCGTAAAAAGGACCCCAATAACAAGCCCAATTTGAACCTTCGAATGATGCATGGGATCAACAAAATTTCGATCCTGTTGTTTTTAATGGCACTAATTATCTGGACCATTCGCCGCTTGATGTAATGAATATAGAAGAGTACAGAGAGTATTGCATTCGCAAACCGGGTGTCACCGAGGGATTCCCTTTTGATAGCAATACGCTCGTGTTTAAAGTAATGGGCAAGATGTTTGCCCTTGCCGACGTGGAGCTTTTTCGAAGCATCAATCTCAAATGCGATCCCGACAGGGCCATTCAGCTAAGAGAAAGTTACGAAGGAATTAAGCCGGGCTACCATATGAACAAGCAGCACTGGAACACCGTGGATACCGACGGGTCGGTGGGAGATAAGCTCTTGTACGAATTGATCGACCACTCCTATGCGTTGATTGTTGACAGCCTGCCAAAGAAATTGAAGGAGGAGCTTGCCAACTATGAGTAAAGCGAAATACACTTTTCTAACCGTTTTTCTACTTTCGTACATGGCACTTTTGGGGTGCAAGGAAGGAAGTAAACAAAACACTGAAAGTATGGATCAGGTGGGCAGTTTGAAGTTTTTGGCGCTTGGTGATTCCTACACCATTGGTGAAAGCGTCGCTGAAAGCGAGAGGTGGCCTGTTCAGCTGGCTGCGGCGCTTAGCCAAAGTGGGGTCTCCGTGGCACCTCCGGAAATTATCGCCACCACTGGCTGGACTACCGATGAGCTGCAAAAAGGTATTGAAAAAGCCTCTCCGAGGCCCCCATATGACCTTGTGTCGCTGCTGATTGGCGTTAATAACCAATACAGAGGTCGCTCGCTCGATGAATATAAGAAGCAATTTGAAGCGCTTTTGGTGCAAGCCATCGACTTCGCAGGTGGGAAAGCTGAAAAGGTGTTCGTGGTTAGTATTCCTGATTATGGCGTCACTCCTTTCGCTGCTGACCGGAACCCTGAAAAGATAGGGAAGGAGATAGATGCCTTTAATAGAGCAGCTGAGGCTATTTCCAAAAAGTTTGGCGTGGCATTTGTGAACATCACCCCAGGGGCAAAAGAAGCAGCCAACGACCCTGAATTGGTGGCAAGCGATGGTTTGCATCCTTCAGGAAAGATGTACACCCAATGGGTTTCTCAAATTCTGCCGGTAGCGAAAACGCTAATCAAATGAAAAGAACCTTTTTTCGCCTCCAATAATATTTTTATATTTGGCGTTTACTAGTAAACCAAATATCGCCGGCTAGCTTTTTATAATACAATTTTCAGTCTGACTGACTATCAACCCATCGGCATTTAATGAGATATCGCTCTGGCCTGTATTTTTTAATTGTAGTTATAACAATTGCCGGACTGATCTCCTGTAAAAGCAATCAAATTTGCCCTGCATTTCAAAGTACCTTTATCCTTGACGACTCACTGCGGATGTTGGCTTTCTCTCCATTTGGGCCCGATTCTATGCCTAAATATGGGCCCTGGGTGAAGAAGAATAAGAATGGCATTATCACCCGAGATCCTTATCTCGTTAAGAATTATAACCTGAAGACGGTGAAAATGGAGAATCAGTTCGTTCCTATTTCTGCTGATTCGGTTACGTTCGATGAAGATTTGTATCAGGATGAAATGGCCGCTGCAGATTCACTGGCACCTGCGTCAACCGACTCATCAGGTGTAGACAAGCCTGCTACAGCGCCTCCAACAAAACCTGCACCGAAGAAGTATATCAGAAACTACGATCCGAAAGACCAGTTTAACGAAGAGCAAATATTCTACAACAAGCTGTTTGGCGAGGTGTTCGTGGCCCCCAAGGAGGTGCCAGCTACAGAAGACTCGCTTCAAGCTGATGGAGCAGCTACGCCGCAACTGGATTCCCTGGGCAATGAATCTCCTGTAGAAAAGAAAGGGCTTTTCCGAAAAAGGAACAAAAAGCCAAAGGACGAAGCTTTGGAGCCTGAGCTACCTCTGGACGCAGCCGATACCACTGGCACAGGATTTTAATTTCCCCAAACTCTTTTTCATTGCCTGGTGTTGTAAAGTTCTGGTGAAGTACTTTACCTTTATTCTATCAATTAAGTAGATTAATAAACATCAATTATGGCAACACTAAGACTTGGCGATATAGCGCCGGATTTCAAAGCAGAAACGACAGAAGGGCCTATCAGCTTTCACGAATGGCTGGGCAATGGCTGGGGCATATTGTTCTCGCACCCTGCCGATTTTACGCCGGTTTGTACTACCGAACTGGGAACAACAGCCAAGCTCAAAGGTGAATTTGAAAAGCGGAATGTGAAAGTGGTGGCACTCAGTGTTGACCCACTGGATAGCCACAATAGTTGGATCAAGGATATCAACGAGACTCAAAATACGAATGTGAACTTTCCCATTATCGCTGACGGCGACAGGAAAGTGGCTGAGTTGTACGACATGATCCACCCAAATGCCAACGAGAAGCTGACCGTGAGATCCGTGTTTATCATTGGGCCCGACAAGAAAGTGAAGCTGATGATCACGTATCCGGCTTCTACTGGCAGAAACTTCAATGAGCTATTGAGAGTGATCGACAGCCTTCAGCTAACGGCCAATTATTCAGTAGCTACTCCGGCAAACTGGGAAAGTGGCCAGGAAGTGGTGATCGCACCGGCTATCAGCGATGAAGATGCAGACAAGAAGTTCCCTAAAGGATATAAGAAAGTAAAGCCGTACCTGAGGCTTACTCCCCAGCCTAATTTGTAGGCAAAAGAGGCTAATTTCAACTCATTAAGACAGACCACGGAGGTAATCGCCCTGTGGTCTTTCTTTTGTGCCTAACCTGACAGTTCTGCCACTACTCCTGCTATTTCACCACCCGATTAATTTTCCAAACCTTCCTAACTTTGAGGCGTTTAAGTTGCAAGTTAAACCACCTGTCTATGCGTTTGAAAAAGAGGTTCTTTACCCAACCTATTGTTTTATTCTTTGTTGCCACATTACTCTCCGTTTCTTTACAAGCACAAAAACCAGCACGATACAATGGCGCTGAGCTAAAGCAAATGCTAAAGAAGCTCAATGTGCTGGGTTCGGTTATGTATATCGCCGCACACCCGGACGACGAGAACACGCAGATGATCGCATATATGGCCAATGAGAGGCTGTACCAAACCGCCTATATGGCTTGCACCCGAGGCGATGGAGGGCAGAACCTAATCGGCCCTGAGATTAGAGAGCTGCTGGGGTTAATAAGAACTCAGGAGCTGCTGGCGGCGAGAAGAACCGACGGTGGACAGCAGTTTTTTTCACGAGCCAATGATTTCGGGTACTCTAAGAACCCGGAAGAGACATTTCAAATTTGGGACAGGGAGAAAGTGCTTTCAGACATGATCTGGAACATCAGGAAATTTCGCCCCGACGTTTTGATTACGAGATTCCCACCAGACGGACAGAGCCATGGGCATCACACTGCCTCGGCGATTCTGGCAGTCGAGGCCTTTAAAGCCGCAGCCGACCCAAAGCGATTTCCCGAACAACTAAAATACGTCACTACCTGGCAGCCGAAACGCATCCTTTGGAATACTTCCCGATGGTTTTATGCCAACCCGGGAGAGTACGACTCAAAGGATTGGATTGGGGTGGATGTTGGGGCCTACAGCACCTTGCTGGGAAAGTCGTACACAGAGCTATCTGCTGAAAGCAGGAGTATGCACAAAAGCCAGGGATTTGGTGCCACTGGTTCAAGAGGCACAAACGTTGAATACCTTCAACATCTTGGAGGAGAAGCTGCCAAAGAAGATGTGATGGAGGGTGTGGAAACCACCTGGAGGCGGGTAAAAGGCGGCGACAAGGTAGCGTTCCATACCGAAAATGCATTTATCAACTTTGACCCCGAAAACCCCACGCTTATACTTCCTGACTTGATGCAGGCTTATCAGGCATTGAATGGGATAAGTGATGTGTATTGGAGAGAGGTGAAGCAGGAAGAAATAAAAACACTTATCAAAGGCATCACAGGCCTTTTCCTGGAAGCGAGGGCTAATGAATATGCAGTGACTCCCGGCGACTCAATAAAAGTGAATTTTGAGGTAATCAACCGGTCTCCCGCCACGCTTGTTCTCAAGGCGCTAGTTGTCAATGCTTTGAATGACCGTGTATCGCTGGATCAGAAACTGGAAAATAACCAGGGGTTTCAACTTGAGAAGAGCTTCGTAATCCCTTCCAGCATGGCCTATTCGCAGCCTTATTGGCTGCGAAAGGAAGGAACAATTGGAATGTATGCTGTGGATGATCAACTAATGAGAGGACTTCCTGAAAATCCGCCTGCTGTAATGGTCAACTATGTCGTGGCTGTTGATGGCCTGGAGCTGGACCTGGAAATGCCTTTGATCTTTAAAAGAAACGATAGGGTAGATGGCGAGGTTTATAGGCCTTTTGTGGTGACACCACCTGTATTTGCCGACATCAATGAAAAGGTTTACGTGTTTGCCGACAGTGAGCCCAGAACGGTGCAGGTCACAGTGAAGTCTGGCAAGGCTAATATTGAGGGATCTGTTGCCCTTAGTTTACCGAAGGGATGGGAATCGAAACCGGCCAGCCAGCCATTTAACCTGGCGGTGAAGGGGGCAAGTCAGGTGTTTGAGTTTTCGGTAACACCACCAAAAAAGCAAGGAACCGGCATAGTGACGGCTGTTGCCACGGTTAGTGGCAAAACTTACAGCAAGGGCCTGATTGAAATCAACTATGCACATATTCCTGTGCAAACGCTCTTTCCTGAATCTTCGGCGCAGGTGGTGAGAATTGACCTTGAAAAGAAGGGGCAGCTTGTAGGCTATTTGATGGGCCCTGGCGATGAGATTCCGGCGAGCCTAAGACAAATTGGCTATACCGTTGATGAGCTTACGGTAGAAGACGTGGCATCGAAGGATTTGCAAAAGTATGACGCCATCATCCTGGGGGTAAGGGCCTTTAATACGATGGATCAGCTTAAGTATGAAAATGAGAAGCTGTTCAAATACACAGAGAATGGTGGAACGGTGATTGTCCAATACCTGACTTCAGGCGGAATGGTTACTGATAAAATAGCCCCTTATCCAATCAAGATTGGGCGGGACAGGGTGACTGTGGAGGAAGCTCCCGTAAGGTTTTTGGATGAAAAAAGCGAAGTGCTCAGCTACCCGAACAAAATCACAGAAAAAGATTTTGAGGGCTGGGTGCAGGAGCGTGGTCTCTACTTCGCATCGGAGTGGGACGATCATTTCAAGCCAGTATTGAGCAGCAACGACCCCGGAGAGGAGCCTCTTTCAGGGGGACTGCTTGTGGCACAGTATGGCAAAGGATATTATGTATATACGGGGTATTCATGGTTTCGGGAGCTTCCTGCAGGGGTTCCGGGTGCTTATCGCCTCTTTACTAACTTGATTTCATTAGGAAAAAAATAACCTACAACTACTGTGATTGAAAAAAAAGAACTTCGGGAGGATGAGATGGATGACGCACCTTTCTTGGGCTCATGGAAGGCCATTTACCTTTTTGTAATGGCATTTTTTGTGGTACTGATTGGGCTGTTTTACTGGTTCACCGTCACGTATCAATCCTGACCCTAATTCCTACGCATGAGCAACATTGACCTGATTGTATTATTAAGTACCCTTGCGTTCATTGTAGGGTACGGCACACTGAAATATAAGAGCCACTCCAATATTGACGGCTATTTACTTGGGGACAAAAGCTTTAAATGGGGAACCATAGGGCTTTCCGTGATGGCCACGCAAGCCTCAGCCATCACTTTTATTTCGACCCCGGGCCAGGCCTACGAAAGTGGTATGGGTTTCGTACAAAACTACTTTGGATTGCCCCTTGCCCTGATTATCGTTTCTGCAGTTTTTATCCCGATCTACTATAAGCTGAAGGTATTCACTGCTTACGAGTTTTTAGAAAAGAGGTTTGATCTTAAAACGAGACTCCTGGGAGCCTTCCTTTTTCTATTGCAACGAGGCCTGGCGGCGGGTATCACCATCTATGCACCAGCCATTATCATCTCCACAGTGCTCCACTGGGATCTTTCTTATACCATTGTGCTGGTTGGAGGACTTGTGGTCATTTACACCGTAAGTGGAGGAAGCAAAGCAGTTAGTATCACTCAAAAACAGCAAATGGCGGTGATTATGGTTGGTATGTTTGTCGCCTTTGGTATTCTTATTTACCTCATTACCGAGCATGTCAGCTTCAAAGAAGCCCTGAGCGTGGCTGGCAACCTGGGTAAGCTGGAGGTGGTGAATTTTTCAACTGATGGCAGTGTGCGTTACACATTTTGGAACGGTTTGCTGGCTGGTTTGCTTTTGCAAATGTCATATTTTGGTACTGACCAGTCGCAGGTGTCACGTTATCTTTCGGGTAAAAATATTGCGGAAAGCCGGATGGGATTGATGTTCAATGCCATTTTAAAAATACCCATGCAGTTCTTTATCCTGTTTGTGGGGGTAATGGTGTTTGTGTTTTACCAGTACAACCTGCCTCCCGTTCATTTCAAGGTGTCGAATGTTGAAATGATTGAGGGGTCTGCCAAAGCTGACGAATATCTGGCGCTGGAGGCCAGGCACCGGGAGATTTTTGATGAGAAAAAGGAAGCACTTGCCAGTCTTCAGGCTGCTCGCATGGCAGGAGATGAAAATCAGATCGAGGAAAGCGAGTCTTTAGTACGCCAGTATCAGGCGGAGACCGAGGCTACACGACAGGAGGTCAAGGATTTGCTGACGTCTGTGGATGAGTCAACAGAGACCAAAGATTCAGACTATATCTTCTTGTCGTTTATTCTTGAATACCTGCCAGTGGGGGTCATTGGGCTATTGCTCGCTGTAATATTTTCTGCGGCAATGTCGTCAACGGCTTCGGAACTGAATGCCCTTGCTTCGACCACCACCGTCGATTTCTATATGCGGTTGGTGAAAAAAGACGGAGCTGAAAAACACTTTGTCCATGCGTCGAAGTTCTTCACCGCCTTCTGGGGACTTGTAGCCATTGGCTTTGCCCTTTTTGCTAATCTGGTGGAGAACCTTATTGAGGCTGTGAACATCCTGGGTTCCATATTTTATGGCAGCATTCTAGGCATTTTCCTGGTCGCCTTTTTTATCAAGGTTATTAAAGGCCCAGCCGTTTTTTGGGCAGCTGTCATTTCTCAGCTTGTCGTTATAGTGCTCTTCAAAACTACCGACATCGCTTATTTATGGTACAATGTGATTGGTTGCGTCGGTGTTATCGCTCTCGCTTTTGTTATTAACCTTGTTATCAACAAAGACTGATCAAATAAATAAAAAGTCCCGCAATCGATTCTTCGATTGCGGGACTTTTATTAGTGGGTGACTTATTTACTAATCTTCCTTTTTAGCCTCCGATAACGAGCCTTTTCTGGTCTTCACGTTGTCGAGCACCCAACTACCCACTTGCCTGCCCTGGGTAATGCCTTCAGTGATAGCTGGCATGTAGTGAATGCCTCCGTAGAGGCGGCTTATAGCGGCTTCTTCACTAGCTCCAAAGAAGGAATCGAAGCTTCTGGGCTCCAGGCCGTATTCCATCTCGGTGGTATCCTGATAGCTGAATTTTTCGCCGTATAGCTTGGTCAGTACGGAGGCAGCTGCGTTGGAAATAACGCTGTGCCCGCTGGTGTACTCAGGGAAGGGTGGGGTTTGCAGTAAAGGCACCCAATCTTCATCCACAAATTGATTGATAACGGTTTCGGGCCTGATCAGGATACTGCGCCACTTTTCATCCCAGCAAGAAATGAATCCATCGAACAAGCCGATGGTGACCATTGTATACGCCTCGCTCGTTTCCATGAAGTTGGAGTTGGTTTGCTTGGTAGCAATGGCAGTAATGCCCACCCAGTGCCCCCCTGGAGTTATCTTCTTGGTGGCAAACATAGCGTGGCCCTTGTGGTGAGAAACGTAAGGATTACAGTCCCAGAACTTGGCAATGTCAGTTTGCTCCTCGGTGAGGTTAATTCCCGTTTCGTAAACCTCCATAAGCTCCTTATAAAACTGGCTGGTTTTTGCCATGTCGTAAGGAGTGGGTGGTTTCGGTACAAATTGATTACATGAGTCGAGCACCAATGTCCTGATTTTCATCCAGTGTGGTTCAATACCTTCCATGTAGTCAGGGGGTGTTGGCTTCCAGTAGTCGGGGTTGTCCATCACAGTGTATTTAGGAAAGGATCTGGACTGCTTGTAGTTGTCCAGCGCCACCCAATCCATGATATGCTTGGCCATTGTTTCACCATACTCAATGGAGTTGTCAAAAACATCTGAGGGAATATCTGTTTCCTGTATTTTGTTGTAAAGCTTGTTTCTGAAAACGTCCATTTTATCCTCAGAGAATATCAACGCTTTGCCAACGGTAAGAAAAGCATGTATAGAAGCCAGGTGCAGATCCATTTCTTTGGCCGGGTCTGGCTTCGGAGCTTCGCCCAGGCCGTTTAGTTGGCCAGCCAGCGACTGATAGTCAGGATATTGGTTGACAAGCACTTCGTAGGCAGCAATGTTGGGATACACATAAATACGGCTGGCGACGGGCGGCGAGAAAATATCATGAACGATAATGTCTGTAAGTTTTTTTACAGACGCATGGTAGAGTTCCGGGTCTTTAAGTACCTCCTTGTATTCACCTTTTGATGAATTGCAGCCATTTAGGGTCAAACCTATAACAACCGCACAGCATGTTCCTAGTAAAAAACGTTTCAACATCACTTTGTCCTTTGTTCTTCTGGGTGCAAAATTAAAAAATATTCTCAACTGAATTGTTCAACATGTAAATGACGGGCTTATCGTTGTTTCTTGCAATGACGAAAAGCAGTTTTCCGGGAAAATGTAGCGTTTTGATGTCTTTTATCTCACCGGCGACCATTAATCCACTTTTTCTGGGGCTAAGTGGAGCGAAATTTCCTTTTCCATCCCCCAGAAGCACAAGACCCTGGCTGGCGTCGTAAGTTCCGAAATAGGGTGAACTGCTGAAGCTGTTTCCACCCAGCAATATGTCGGTGTGCCCGTCACCATTGAGGTCGGCTGTTTCGATAGCCGCTACGGGTGCAAATTGAGCCTGTGTTGGTAGTGGGCGAATTTTGAAACCTTGATTGTTGATGTTCTCAACCCAAACTGTCTCAAAAGTGCTGGCCTGTAGGTGGAGGCTGTTGTTAAGTGACGTTTCGCCAAAAATTTCCTCTACCGTTTTGCCCGCAAAGTCTGCATGTTTTACGAAATTCTTTTTCAAAGAGGGGATTTGCTTGATCAACTCGTCTTTGGTGTTCACTGCGAAAACACCTTGCGGTGTCGAGTAACAAAGAACCTGATCCAGTGAGCCGTTATCATCAAAGTCGTTGCTATAGAGATGCATTGGAAACTCCAGCGTTGCTTTGTGACGGCTGTTTGTTCCAAGATTACCAACGATAAAATCAGTGTCACCGTCGTTGTCTACATCACTTAGTGCCAAAGAACTCCACCAGCCATTGGAATGCGACAGTCCTTCGAAATAGAGCCTGGTCAGCTGCCCCTTGTTGTTACCATAAATGGCGATAGGCATCCACTGCCCAACGACAACAAGCTCAGGATAAGTATCGCCGTTAAGGTCGATCCACTGTGCGTCGGTTACCATGCCCACCTCGCCCAGGGCAGGAGCGATGTCAGCGGTTGCATCGGTGAATTTGCCTGTACCATCATTGAGTAGCACATAACTGAGAGGCAGCGCACCGTACTGCCCGGGCACTACCCGTCCCCCAACAAATAAGTCCTGGTCGCCATCCTGGTCAATGTCGGCGGCAGCGGCTACCGAACCATGCTGATAGGCATCTGGCAGCCCGTTGCTCTGATCCGTAAATCCTCCAGCTCCATTGTTGATTAAGAGCCTGTCCTTTAGATTACTATTTCGTGGAGAGAACTCGTTGCCTCCTGAAACGATATACAGATCCGGAAGACCATCCCCATTGGCATCAAAAAAGAGGCAATTGGTTTCCTCCATCCTCATGTTGTCGACCTGGCGAGGCAGCAGTAAGGTCGAAAAGGTGGAGTCGCTGGCCGAAATGAAGAAAGAGCCTAATGCACCGGATGCATTACCAATGTAGAAGTCGTCCCTTCCGTCTGCGTTAAAGTCCACTACTGCTACTTTGGGGCCTTCTTTGGAAACCAGGTGAGGGATAAGAAATTCTCTATTGAAATCATTGAAATTGTTTTCTTTGTGAGTGAAGTCGATACCCAGGCTATCAGTTACGTCTGTCAACAAGGGGTGTTCTTGTCGGTCAACGGCACGGTAAAACAACTTGGCTTCAGTTTCGTCAAGCTGAATTGACCTGTTAACTTCCACCTTTGTCAGAAGCTGCGTTTTTCCGCCAGGCCAAACCACCCTCAACGAGTCAAGTGTTTTGATCTCCCCAAGGCCGAAATGTACCCATGGACTCACGGAAGATTGAAAACCTCTGGCAACAAAATTTTCCTGATAAAAGACTTTACCACCTGCGTACGCAAACAATTTGGCGCCTATCCCAAATGTGTTTTTCCCCTTACCCAGTGGAATTACCTTTAAATACGACTGTTTTGTTTTGCTTGCCGACTCAGCCGTAGTGTTTCTATACAAGGAAGCGACCTCATTGATGTTGTTGATTATGAGGTCAAGGTCGCCGTCATTGTCAAGGTCGGCGTAGGCGGTACCGTTGGATAGGGAAGGGGTTGTCATTCCCCACTCGTCGCTCACATCGGAGAAAGTCAGGTCTTTGTTGTTTCGGAACAGGTAGTTGTGCACTGCGCCGTCAGGCATTTCATCCACCAGTCGGCGATCGCTCAAATTTGGATTATTGACGAGCCCGTCTCTCAAGTCTCTATTTGAAAGGAAGTTGATGTAGTCCATATCATTGGGCCTCCTTTTGATACCGTTCGATATGAACAGGTCTTTGTAACCGTCATTGTCGTAGTCGGCGAGCAGGGGAGCCCAGCTCCAGTCCGTGGCGTGAATACCAGCCAGCTGCCCGATCTCGGAAAAGCTGGGCAGCCCGTCGCTTTGGATACCGTTGTTGAGCTGGAGTGCATTTCTGGTAAACTGCCGACCATACCCAAATTTGAGCTTGAGACTGTAGATTTCGTATGAGTCGTCACCGGCTGATCGCTTGATAATTTCTTCGTCCTCAGGGAGCATGTCCAGCGAGATGATATCGATCAGGCCGTCGTTGTTGTAGTCTGCCAAATCATTCCCCATGGAGAATCGGCTGGTGTGTCCAATTGTCTGCGCTATTGACTCAGTAAAGCTGACCAGCCCGAGCGTGTCCATCCCATTGTTGATGTACAGGTAGTCGTTTTCATTGAAGTCATTGGATACGTAGATGTCTGGCCAGCCATCGGCGTTGACGTCACTGATGCCAACCCCCAGGCCATAGCCGATATTGCTTGAATAGATACCAGCCTGTTTGGTCACACTGGTAAACTTCCCATTGTCATTTTTGAAAAGCCTGTCTCCGGCGTTTCCATCGTCGTATTTGCGCAGTGTAGCCCTCCCGTAACTTCGTTCGGTGTGCACCGAATGATTCAGCAGATAAGCATCGAGATCGCCATCGAGGTCGTAGTCAAAAAAGGCGGCCTGCGTGCTGAATCCGCTGAAATCCAAACCATACACGGATGCCTTTTCGGAGAATGTAAGGTCTCCGTTGTTAATAAAGAGCTGATTGGAGCCCTCAATACCCTTGTATTTACCCAGTCGGCATTGGTAAATATCGAGAAAGCCGTCACCGTTGATGTCAACCATGGTCACGCCGGTTTTCCATGCGCCTGAGGCTGCTACACCTGCTTTGTCAGTAATGTCCTCAAAGGTCCAGTCACCTTTGTTGATGTAGAGCTTATTGTCTTCCTGATTGGCTGAAAAGTAGATGTCCAGCAGTCCGTCGTTGTTTACATCGCCAATGGCTACACCGCCTCCGTTGTAGAAGTAGAGGTAATCTATGAGGTTGAATTCTTCGTCTTCTGTAAGGGTGTTGGAAAAGGCAATATTCGTTTGGTCATGTGAAGCTGCTTCAAACAAATGAGTGGCCTTAGGCTGCCCATCGTTGCAGCCTGAGAATAGCAGGAGACAAATACAAATCAGGGCTGGTAGCCCATATTTTGGATGACGCAGGTACATCATCATTTGTTAATTTCGATTGTTTTCTGCGGAATAATGACAGAGGTTGGATGGTAGACAAACATTTGCAGCGCATCATTGTTGTTGGCTACGAGGAGCATTTGCTGGCTTCCTACCTTCATGAAGGCCATTTCCCTTGCCTGACCTTTTAGTGAGAAGCCCGACTGCTTGGCTGAAATGTTTTTGAAGCCTCCCTGCCCGTTGCCTTGAAGCATCACACCATAACTTGCATCGTATCGGCCAACTTCAGGTTTAGTATCATAAAGATTACCTGCTAAAAGAATATCCGTTGACCCGTCCTGGTTAAAATCGTTGGCAAGAATAGAGTAGATTGGCGAAAACTGGGCTTCCTGTGGCAGTTTCACGATTTCAAAGCGCCCATTCGATTTATTAATAAGGGCCACTGATTCCAGCATACTTGCAGTAAGCCTGGAGGCATTCGCTAATTCCTCTGTGGTGAAAATGTCTTCCATTTTCTGCCCTTTGAAGTTTTCGTATTTCAGGTATTTCTTTTTGAGGCCGGGTAGTTGCATCACCAGGTCATGCTTAAGTGCTACGGGATACGAGAAATCACCATTATACTGAGTCAGTATTTGCTCCAATGAGCCATTTTGATCGAAGTCGCTCAAAAAGAGGTTAATGGGCTTTTGAACTGAGGCTTTGAACCTGGAATTCAGTCCGTGATTGCCAACGATGAAATCGGGCAGTTCATCACCATTGAGGTCGGCCATTTCAATGACGTTCCACCAACCTTCAGTATTCGCAAAGCCAGCTTCGGTAGAGGTATTGGTAAACTTTCCGCCATCGTTTCTGAAAAGGTTTATTGCCATCCATTCTCCGACAACCAACAAATCCTGGTCACCGTCTGCGTCAATGTCTGACCAAACGGCGTCAGTAATCATTCCGATATTTTTAAGACCAGGGGCTATGCTGTTGGTCACTTCTTCGAAATTTCCCTGGCCATCGTTCTGCAAAAGATAACCATTGCCTGGCACCCCATAGAAATAGGGCTTTGTTCTTATGCCAACAAACAAGTCGAGGTCACCGTCGCCATCATAGTCAGCTACGTTTACTGTTGAGCTACTTTCAAACTTATTGGCCGGAAGTACCTGGGCAGTTCTTTCAAAGCTGCCGCTGCCTTTATTTATATAAAGGCGATCGGATAGGGAAGGGGAGCTGTTTGTTACTTCACTACCTCCACTGGCCACATACAGGTCATTCTTGCCATCACCATTGGCGTCAAATATGACACAATCTACGTCTTCAGCGCTTTTATCTTTTTCAAAAGTCAGCTTGCTTTCGGACTGAAAGGTTCCGTCGGGTTTCTGGATAAACAGTTCGCCAGCCATTTCTCGTGCGCCACCGATAAACACATCTTCTCTTCCATCGCCATTTACGTCGCCTTTACACATGCATGGCCCTTCTGTCGACAACATATGAAAGATCAGCCTGTCTCTATCGAAATCGACGAATAAATTCTCTTTGTGCTTATAGTCTATACTTGCCTTTACCTGATCTGCGGCAACGGCCTCAAACATCGTTTCACGTGAATTTGGAGCGCTTTTCATCTGATGGTCTTGTGAGGGCACTCCATCTTTCTGGCTAAGACTCAGCGTCTGCCTGGTGGGTACATCTGTCAGTATACTAGCCGACCCATCTGGCCATTGCACAATCACGGAGTCGGCTTTGGTGGCCTTGCCCAATCCAATATTAGGGCGAAAGTCTACGGTTGACTGAAACCCTCTGATAGGCATTTGCTCGATATAGTGCCTGTTTCCACCAGCTACGACGGTTATTTTGGTACCCGTGGCAAATGTGTTGTTCCCAACGCCTTCCAATTTGAATTTCAAAAAACTATTGTCAGGGTTGAAATCTTCATTTTTGTTTTCATACAGGAATATCGGCATGTTCACATTGTTGACCACGAGGTCAAGATCACCGTCGTTGTCCAGGTCGCCATACGCAGACCCATTGGAGAAACTGGGCTGACCCAACCCCAACTCTTTGGCTTTGTTGGTGAAAGAATAATTCTCGTTGTTCACGAAGCCGTAGTTAGGCACAGCCTGAGAAGGTATCAATTCCACCAGCTGCTTGTAGTCCACTCCTTCCGACGAAATAATACGCTGAATAGTACTCTCTTCTGTTACAAACTTCAGAAAATCCTGATTGGTCAGATCCTGATAAATGCCGTTGGCAACAAAAATATCCTTGTAGCCATTATTGTCGAAGTCGAAAATAAGCGCCCCCCAACTCCAGTCTGTAGCCGACACATTGGCCAGTCGCCCAATCTCACTAAAAGTATCGTCTCCGTTATTTAACTGGAGCATATTTCTGTTGAATTGGTGCCAGTACCCGTTGTCAAGGTTGAGTTTGTATTTGTCCCAGTTTTCGAACGTGGTAACGGTTTTGATCCGTTCCTCGGCTTCAGGCAGCATATCGGTAACGAAGATGTCGGAGTAACCATCGTTGTTGATATCGGCAAGGTCTGCACCCATCGACGCAGCGCTAATGCTCCTCATTTCTGATTCAAGCACTTCTCTAAAGCTGCCATTTCCGTTGTTCAGGTAAAGATAGTCTCTTTCAAAAAAGTCATTAGAAACATAGATGTCCAGCCAACCATCTTTATTGATGTCGCCAATGGTAACGCCCAGGCCAAACCCGATGACGCTGCCATAAATACCGGCTTCAATGCTCACGTCGCTATAGTGGCCATCATCATTTCTAAATAGCTTGTCGCCTCCCACATCATCTCTTACAGGTCGTTCGTTTTTGCGAAGGTTGAAGCTTCCTATGGCCTGATAGGAGTTATTGAGGAGGTAAAGATCCAGATCACCGTCGTTGTCGTAGTCGAAGAAGGCCGCATGAGTTGAAAACCCCTGATCCGCTATTCCGTATTCTTCAGCGCTTTCTTTGAAAACAGGAATCCCTTCCGCATCAGGTCCCAGGTTAATAAACAGTTCATTTTGTTTGTTGTCGCCTTTAATATCGCCTGAGTTGCAAACATAGATATCTATAAGGCCGTCGCCATTAACGTCGGCAAGACTTACGCCAGTAGACCACGCCTTTGTTCCAGCTACACCTGCTGTCTTCGTTACGTCTTTGAAGTTGAAGTTACCCTGGTTAAGGTATAATTTGTTAGGCAACATATTGGCGGTCAGGTAGATGTCAATCAGCCCGTCGTTGTTCATGTCACCCAAACCTACACCACCTCCGTTGTAGTAGTTCCTATAGGTATATATGTTAAATTCTTTGGTGAAAGTCAGGTTATTTTCAAAGTCAATACCGCTTTCGCTGCTTTTCACGGTTCTGAAGAGGGTAGGAGCCGCATTGTCCAATTCCGAATGACAGGCGATAGTAAACACCAGTGTGATGATGGGAGCCACACGGGTAAGGAAAAAACTCTTCGCTGTTTGATATTTGGTCATTTTACCGTCTTTTGAAGGGGACTAGTTCTCTTTCTGTTTTTCTAATTCTGTGATCACTTTCATGTCTGAAAATACAGCTTGCACAAACTGGTCGTCTCTGATAAACAAGTTGATTCTCCGGCGCCCGTCGATTTTTGCATACACTTTGCCCTGATTCGGATGATTAATCACCTGAAAATCGTCGCCGTACCAGATCTTAAATTGTTCATACATCTCTTCCAGCAGAACGTCCGACCAGTATTGTTTATTCCACGGTGCCCAGGCCTCATAGGTGAAGGTTACGGGCATCTCATATATTTTTTCCTCGTGAAACGACGGGTAGAACCTCATGATCACAGGAGCCTTGAATTCATTTTTTAGTTCGTATTGTACGCTTGTTGCTCCCGTACCATGGGCAAAAAGCTTTTTCTGATTCATTTCAGCGCAATACCGGAAGAACTCTTTGCGATCCATGCCAAAATGGAAGCCCAGGAAGAGGCTGTCATAGTTTTCTTTCTTGTTATTGCTGCCAACCGAAGAATCGCATGAAAAAAACAATGTGGCACCTAAAAACATGCAGGTAGCTATTGCACCAATTGATCTAAATTTCATTTTTATCATCTTAATAACTATAAAACTCCGGGACGTCATTATTTTTCCCTATTACTATCATTTTTTGGTTTCCCACTTTGATTTTTTGTGCTGACCTGATTTCTCCTTTGGTATGTATGCCGGACTCAGCGCCTCTCACAGTGGTCAGGGTTCCTTTGCCGTCACCCTTAAGCATCAAGCCATAGCTGGCGTCATAAATCCCTGTTTCCGGCTTTGCTCTGTATTGATTGCCACCCAAAAATACATCCAAATGGCCGTCATTATCAAAATCCTCAACAAGCAGGGTGTATACAGGAGCAAATTGAGCCTCCAACGGAAGCGGTTGCGAGCTGAACTGCCCATTGCCTTTGTTGAGAAGTAACTGAGAGGAGAGGTCATTGACTTGCAGAATGATGGAATTTGAAATTTGCTCTGAAGTAAACGCTTCATCCATGCCCTGGCCAACGTAGTTTTTGAATCGCAGGTATTTCTTTTTCAGTGCAGGTATTTGCATCACCATGTCTGTTCTCATGACCAGCGGCAGCTCCTTACCGCCGTAATAGCGGGTAAGTATTTGCTCCTTAGAACCGTTTCTGTCAAAGTCATTGATATACATCGAAATAGGCTCAAGCTGACTTGCTTTGAACCTCGAGTTCAAGCCGTGGTTGCCCACTACAAAGTCAATCAGACCGTCTTCATTAAAATCACCGGCAGCCACAGCCTGATACCAGCCACCGGAACCAGTCAAGCCAGACGTATTAGAGGACTCAACAAATTTCCCATCTCGGTTGAGAAAAACCCTTATTGGCATCCAGTCTCCAACTACCACCAGATCCACTGCTCCATCGTTGTTCACGTCGCTCCAAAGCGCATCGGTGATCATACCTATGCTGTTGAGATCTGGTGCAAATTCAACGGTGACATTCTGGAATATACCTTGGCCATCGTTGTTGAGAAGGTAGCCATTTTTTGGTTCTCCATAAAACCCTGGCGTCATCCGCACGCCCACAAAAAGATCAGTGTCCCCGTCATTGTCATAGTCCATCGCACTTACCACCGATGTGCTTTCCAATTTGGTGCCGGTAGGCAGAATTTGCTGGCTTTTTTCAAACTGGCCCTTTCCGGTGTTGATATAGAGCCGGTCAACTAGTGAAAGAGAAATGTTGGGCACTTCGTTGCTACCACTGGAGACATATAAATCGGGCAAATTGTCTCCATTGGCATCGAAAAACACGCAGTCGGTATCCTCGGCTTCTTTGTCGCCATCAAAAAGCTGACTCAATGTTTCCTGGAAGTTGCCGTCTTTGGTTTGTTTGAACAGCCTGCCACCTTGCCCTTTCGCACCTCCGATGTAGAAGTCGTCCCGGCCGTCGCCATTGATGTCGGCCACACAAGTGCAGGGCCCTTCATTGGAAAGCATGTTGAATAGGAGGCGCTCCTTATCGAAATCTACAAACGAACTTTCGATATGCTTGAAATTCACTCCCTTAGGGGAAGTTTCCCGGGTGAATATCGTTTTATGTGGACCGCTAGTTGCCGCATTTGGTTTTCTTATTCCCTCTGCCTGGAAGAACTCAACTGTTTTGTCGGGGGAGAGATTTGTCGCTACAGAAATCGTTTCATTGGGCCATTCCACCACCAGCGAATCGATCATATCGATTGCGCCTAGTCCGAAATGCAAACGATAGTCGACTGACGACATGAACCCTCTCATGGGAGAAAGCTCCTGATAAAACACCTGGCCTTTGCTAAAGAGTGTTACTTTTGAGCCCACGGCAAAGTAGTTTTGTTGTTCGCCACGCAGCGAGACGGTCAGACTGTGATTTTCCGGGTGCTGTCCTTTGGTGTTGTTTCTATACACAAAGGCAGGCATGTTCACGTTGTTGAGTACGAGGTCCAGGTCTCCATCGTTGTCGAGGTCACCATAGGCAGAGCCATTGGAAAAAGAGGGCAGGTCTAGCCCCCACTGGCTGGCAAAGTTTTCGAAATGCAGGTTGTTGATGTTTTTGAAAGCATAGTTAGGCACCTTGTTGGAAGGAATAGAGTCTATTAGCTGCTTAATCACATTGTTTTTTTGCCGAAGGATACTCCTTACTACCTCCGGATCTCCGATGAAATTGACATAGTCCTGATCAAGCAGGTCTTTGCCAATGCCATTGGCAACGAAAATGTCTTTTAATCCATCGTTATCCATGTCAAAGATCAGCGCACCCCAACTCCAGTCGGTGGCATGTGTACCTGTTAGTCTTGAAACTTCGGAGAAGCTAAGTTTTCCGTCGGGCCCGATGCCGTTGTTAAGCTGAAGCACGTTTCGGCTAAATTGGTGGTAGTATCCCTGATCGACACTTACCTGATATTTGTCCCACTTTTCGAACTGTGTGGTGGTTTTAAGCCTGGCATCGCCCTCCGGGAGCATCTCCGTTACAAAAACCTCTGGTAGGCCGTCGTTGTTGATATCGGCCATGTCGGCACCCATCGAGCCCATGCTGAGCTCCCTGATGTAACTTTCGAGGTCTTCAGTGAAAGTGCCATCCTGGTTGTTGATATAGAGGTAATCTTTTTCAAAAAAATCGTTCGAAACGTAGATGTCTGACCAGCCATCTTTGTTAAGGTCACCAATGGTCACACCAAGTCCAAACCCAATGGCACTGGTGTAAATGCCGGCTTGCTGACTTACATTGGTAAATTTCCCGTCATCGTTTCTGTAGAGCTTGTTTCCACCATCCAGGTCGGGAATATTACGCTGCCCTTTTCGCAGGTCATAGCCGCCTACAGTCCGGATGCTGTTATTCAGAAGGTATAAATCGAGGTCGCCGTCTTTGTCATAATCGAAAAAAGCTGCATGAACGGAGAGCCCGATATCTGCTAACCCGTAAGCCATAGCCTGGTTAGTAAAATGCGGGCCGTTAACGGTATCTCCGTCGTTGATCAGCAGCTCATTGCTTCGATTGGGGCCTCCCGATGGCCCTGACTTGCAGAGGTAAATATCCAGCCAGCCGTCTGCGTTGATATCGACCAGGCTTACACCAGTTGTCCATACTTCCTCGCTTGTAATACCAGCTTTGTCCGAAATGTCATCAAACTTAAAATTGCCTTTGTTGAGGTAGAGCTTATTGTCCACCAGATTGCCTGAGAAAAATATGTCGATGAGTCCGTCATTATTGACATCGCCAAGGCCGACGCCGCCACCGTTGAAGAAATTTCTAAACGTGTAGGGGTTGAGTTCTTCAGTGTAGGTTAGTTCATTGTTAAATTCGATGCCTGTGGAACTGGCATCAAGAAGCGAAAATAGGGGAGTGGTCTGGGTTGGCGCTTTTGCAGCCTGGTTGCAGCCATTTAAAAATGCTGCAATCAAGATAAGATAAATAAATGTCGACTGAATTGATTTCACTTCCCCTCTGTCTGAAATAAGTTGCAAATTAAGCAATTGGCTATTGCCATGCGTTTTTTGGTGAAAGGAATGCTAAAAAATAGGACTCCTGAGCAACCAGCTCAGGAGTCCATATTTTTTGGATGATTTCCAGGCTTAGGAAATCGCCCTGATTTAATTAATTATATCCCGGGTTCTGAACCAACTTATCGTTCGAATCAAGCTGTGGTTGAGGAATTGGGAAGATAATTTCATGAGTGTCCGCAGGATCAGCTGCTTTCGCCCACCACGCATCATGCCATTTTCCGAAACGGATTTGATCCTGACGACGGCTCATTTCCACATACATTTCTCTTCCTCTTTCGTCGAACAACAAGTCGTCGGTCAAAGTAGTGTATGGATCCACACCAGCTCTTTCACGGATTTGGTTAACAAGCACAAGAGCCTCAGCTGTATTGCCCATTCTGTACTTGGCTTCTGCCAAAGAAAGAATGATGTCTCCTAATCGGAAAATAACGAAGTCGTTGCTCATGTTGTTGGTACCACCACGCTCAATTTCGTATTTACCAATTCTGGCACCACCTTGTCTCCATCCGTTGGGGAATAACTCATTCAAAGCAGGCGTGAAAGTAAGATCCGGACCGTCAGGGTCAGCGGCATCCACTCCCGGATCCTGTGTTCTCGTGCCATCAGGATTGAATTGCGGACCAACAAGGAAGTTAGACAAACGGTCATCCTGAGTACCAGTAGAAGGCTCCAATGCCAAGCCAGCCCAAACATCTCCCTGAGGGCCAGGGTTCTTTACCGGATCGATATAAGAATTGTAAAACTCTTCTACAGTTTGGTAACCATTCCAGGGCTGCTGAGTCAAGCTGAAAGTAGTTTGACTAGCAAGGTGCAGGGTCATCATTACCCAGTTAAAGCCGCCAGCAAATACCTTGTCATAAGGATATACATAGATGTTTTCTCCAGAATTCTGATTACTGATGGCGAAGTTATCTGAGTAAACCGGCTCCAGTGAGTAAAGCCCGCTGTTGATGATCTGCTCCGCTGCATCAGCTGCTTTGGCCCATTGGGCTGTTCCAGTATATACTTCAGCGTTGAGGTACATCTTTGTCTTGATCGAAAGGGCAGCCCATTTGGTCATCCTTCCATACGTTGCCGCTGTTTTCTCGGTAGGGAGCAGACCAATTACCGCATCAAGCTCAGACTCGATAAAATTGTACACTTCCTGTCTTGTAGCATTTGCCGGAGGATCAGTATCAGTGAAGTCTGTTACCAGAGGCACATTACCGAAAGAGTCCATGGCCCAGTAGTACCAGAGGGCTCTGATGGCTCTCAACTCCGCAATAAATGCGTCAGCTTGCGGTGTTCCTAACTGCTCAAATGAGTAGATCAAGCGGTTCGTGGTGTTAATACCACCATAGATCATGCCCCAGGCACTATTGAACAGGCCGTTGTTGGCAGGGAAGTTGTGCTCATGAAGCTGAATAAGTACACCACCATCGTACCAGTCACCACCTTTTTGGCTAATTGCAATTTCATCAGATGAAATTTCATTGATTGACCAAAGGTTAAAGTGGTTGCCCAGTCCGCCAAAGGCTGAATAAGCCTGACCAAGTGCTGCTATGAACTCCTCTTCATTTTTGAAGAAGTTGTCTGCAGTAATATCGCTATATAACTCTTCTTCCAGGTCGGTACAAGACTGACTAAAAACTGTCAATCCCAGCCCAACTAAAAGAATACGTCTTAAGAATGATTTTTTCATTTTTTAATTCTTTAAAGTTTAGAATCCAAGATTGATGCCGAAAGTAAATATGCGAGTGGTAAAGTAGGTCACCCTTCTTTCAATTCCGGGAGCCAAAGGATCATCGTTGTTGTCGTTCGAATCGTCAAAAGAGTCAACAAACCTTACTTCAGGATCAATGCCCGTGTACCCTGTAACAACAAATGGGTTCTGCGCTGATAAATAAACTCTAAAGTTACTAAAAGCACTACCAGGAGCCAGATTAACCCTGTATCCAACCGTAGCGTTGTCCAGCTTGATAAAATCTGCTTTCTCCACGTGGCTGCTGTTTACCTTGGCATCTTTGATTTCCGGATCGAAGTACTTGGTGTTCACCACATTGTAGTTATCTGTTGTGGTACCTTGAGTGTTCTCATAGAAACCTCTATAAGAGTTGTAAAGGTCATGACCCACCGCACCTCTGAAGAACAAGTTCACGTCAAAGTTTTTATAGGTGAACGAGTTGTTGAATCCGAAAGTAAAGGCAGGTAGTCCGTTACCAACTACTGTTCTATCGTCATCGCAATCACAGAAAGTGCCGTCGCCATCGATATCTTTGAATTCCGGTGTGCCGTTATCGAGGATACCTACTTGAACAGGTCCCCAAAGCTGACCTAGTTTTTCGCCCTCTTTAACACGAACAAGGTTAGTAGCATTCTGGCCAGGAGATCCCATATTGGCTCTGTAGAGAACACCACCACTACCGAAGCTCAAGTCGCCAGAGGTCAAGCTAACCACCGTAGTGCTAAAGGTTGAGAAGTTGATACCGGGTGTCCAGCTGAAGTCGGAGGTGTTCACAGCCGCATAGTTGAACGCTGCTTCAAATCCAATGTTCTCCAACTCACCAATGTTTACGAGGGTCTGTCCAAACAAGTTGGGTGGCACAGGAACGTTTACAAGTAGGATAAGGTCTTTGGTATTTCTTTTGTAGAAGTCCAAAGTACCGGTAAGTCTGCTATCAAGGGCAGCAAAATCTAAACCGAAGTCAATCTCATTTTTGGTCTCCCAGGCAAGATCAGGATTTGCATTGGATACAGGGCCGTAAGAAGGGACATAAGCTCCATCGATAAAGAAGTTGCCCTGACGCCCGAATCTCTGCAGGGATGCATAAGACTGGCTTGGTTGGTTTCCAGTAATACCCCAGCTAGCTCTGAATTTCAAGCTGTTAACACCAGGGAGGTCAAACAGATTTGAAAGCGTAACACCACCGCTTACGGCAGGGAATAAGCCCCACTTGTTGTTAGCTCCAAACCTGGTAGATCCTTCGTAACGAGCACTTGCTGAAAGGAAATAAGTGCCCTGATAGTTCATGTTGGCCCTGCCAAAAAACGCCACCAGTTTGTTGGAGTTTTTGTAACTTGAGATGGTGCCAAGTCCATTGGCAAAGTCAAGTGCAGCTCCCATATTGTTGTAGGTAAAAGCATCAGTCAGGAAGTTGCCACCCTGCATGTAATTGCCTTCGTTCTGGAAGTCCTGGTAAGAATAACCACCCAATAGAGCGATGTTGGCATCACCTGCTGAGATGTCGTAGTTAACTGTTGTTTCGAAGAGTTCGTTGAACCTATCGTTGCGTGAGATATCAGCGAGACCAGACCTGCCGAACCCACCACCAAACTTAGCGGTTTTAGGAGAATAATTGCCTCTCCAGTCACTTTCCCACTGGCGAGAGTAGAACACGGCCGTTCTAAAGTTACTTGTGAAATTGTATTCGCCACGGATGCTTGTCAACAAACGAGTGTCTTTGCCATCGTGAATATTCTGCTCAGCAATAGAAAGAGGGTTGTACCAGTCGAAAATGTCCCTTTCTGCATAACCGGCAAAGTTACCACCAGCAGTAGGGCTGGTTGTGGTGTTGTCGTAGATAGGCATCGTTGGGTTGGTAATAATGCCATAACGGAATGAGTTGGCATCGCCATAAGTGGCATCCTTCGACGTGGACGAAATGTTCACAGTGAAAACTGCCTTGTCGTTCAGCGCCTTTTGAGTAAGGTTCAATCGGCCATTAAGCTGCTGGAAACCAGAGTTGATGCCCACGCCTTCTGCATCACGTACGTTTAGCGATGCACGGTAGGTAGTGCTGCTTGTTCCTCCACCAAGTGACAGGTTGTGCACTTGAGAATAGGCTGTTCTTGTAAGGATATCGAGCCAATCTGTATCCGATCCAAGGTCGATGGCACCAGGAAGTTTCCTATATTCAGCGGCGTCCATTACGGGGATGGTTCTGGCCACACTTTCCATGGCAATGGATCCGTTGTATTCAACAGATACTTTGCCAGCTTTACCAGTTTTCGTAGTAATAAGGATTACACCACTGGAACCTCTCGTTCCGTAGATCGCAGCTGCAGATCCGTCTTTCAAAACGTCGATAGAAGCAATGTCGTTAGGGTCAACTGTGTTTAGCGAACCGCCGATCACACCATCGATAACAACAAGCGGCTCAGCATTGGCACCCACAGTGGACACACCTCTCAGACGGATTTTAAAGCCGCCGTTGGGGTCACCACCAGGTCTTACCACGTTCAAACCAGCCACTTTGCCCTGTAGAAGCTGAGCGGGGCTGTTTACTGTTCCTTTATTAAAGTCTTCGGCTTTTACACTAGTTACTGAACTAGTGATCTCTTTTTTGTCCTGAGTACCGTAGCCCACCACTACCACTTCACTAAGTGACTGCACGTCAAGCTCAAGGGCAGCATCAATTACTGCTCTGGAACCCACAGCAACCACCTGGGGGGTGTAGCCAACAAAAGAAAAAGAAATAGAAGCATTTGCACCCACACTAATGGTATAGTTTCCATTAATGTCTGTGACTGTACCATTGGAGGTTCCAGCCTCCAAAATGTTAACACCCGGCAAACCCTCTCCGGATTCCGCATCTGTTACCTTTCCGCTGACTTGTCTGTCTTGCGCCAGCACCTGACCCACTGTCAGTGCCACAAGACAAACTACAGGGAAAACGTACTTCAGTAGTCGTTGTCTCATAAAAATGTAGTTTAATAGTTGTTTGGTAAAACTTGTTTAAAGTGATCTTCACGTCCGTTTCGGGACTGCCGAAATATAGCCACACATGCAAAAGCACGAAGAGCAAATGTTGCGATAGTCCTTTTTAGACGGGTGAAAATCCTTACAATTTTCTTAAAAAAAATCAATTTAGCTAAAATATAAGGCTAAAAAGATTCAATCAAAAACGTTTTTGTTGTCATTATAGTAATGTAATCGTTTGCGAAAACGTTTCCGTAAATGCTCCGTGAAATCTTGGAAAAGTATAATTGGCAATAGAACTTGTACTTTGTTGAGTAATTCTCAAAGGTGGTTTTGATTCATTTGGAAAACCTCAAGTTTTCAGCTTTCCAAGCCCTCAAAGGAGAGGAATTCGAGCAGTGCCAGCGGCAGATACCTGAAATGGAGATAGACCAGGTACTTTGCGTGCGATTGGCTGCGTATATCGCTACCGATGGTTATCGCAGGTTATGTGCTGCTGATCGGAAGAGTTGGATCGACCTCCTGCATCCACCTAATGAATAGTTCAGGCGGACAAAGGAGGTGGCGATGTTGGCTGTGCAGTGCTACCCAATGTGTTTTATTCAACAATTAGCGTGCCTCTCATGCTGGCAGCATGACCGGGAAAGGTACACACATAGGTGTATCTGCCTGGCGCTGTAGGTGCTTCAAAATAGATAACATCTTTTTCACCAGGGCCTATTAGCTTGGTGTGAAAAAGAACTTCCTCTGCCTCCGGAACATAAGCTTTGCTTTGTCCCTCCAAACCAAGGTCAATGGCCAACTGAGCAATTTTGTCGGCAGCACCTGGTTTCACAATAACCATGTTGTGGAGCATATCGTCGGGGTTGTTGAACTCCATCTTGATCTTACTTCCGGCTTTTACGGTTATTTCAGTTTGGTCAAATTTGAGGCCTGGAACAGGCTCTAACGTAACGGTCTGATCCGGTCCGTTGGTCCAGGAAGCAGGCATCTCAACTACTCGTTTGCTGCTTGCCACATTGGTAGTACCAGCTGCTGACGCCGTGTGGGCAGAATGATCGGCCGATTCGCCACTTCCCCTTACCCGGCCAGGCACATTGTTCATGGTGTAGTAGCCGGTGTTGTGAAGCAGAGTTTGACCTTTGTTGTTTTTCACTCCTGCAGGCTTCACTTCATATATATAGCCATCCCTTACCTGATCAATGACAAGCTTCACTCTTAGCTGGTCGGAGCTAACTTCCACATTGGTTATGTTTCTTTTTTGAAGATCGGTTACAGGGCTGCCATAATTGTGATGGTACAGATACGTAAAATCCTGAACTGAATAACTGGACGGATTGGAAGCTGTAGCGAGATCCACTTTCTCCGTGAACTCAATGCTAAAGCCGTCTTCCAATGCTCGAATTGTCTTCATTTCAAATGGAAGCTTTCCGGTGTACTGAAGTTTTTCCAGCCCGAAGTTGTCCTGTCCGGTTGAAGACCAGCCTCTGCTCGTCATGCCTACATAAATAATATCTCTTTTCGGTGACCACTGCATGCGAAGAATTCCAGATGAAAACCCTTCCCTAAAAGGAAAGCAAACACCCTGGTATTGGCCATTTACTTTTTCCTGGTACACCCTCATGATTTTGCTATGCCCCTGGTCGCCTACAAGAAACTGGTTTTTGAATGGCCCAAAATTTTCGTTGTCGATCAGCAGAATGTCGGAAGTAGAGATGCCCATTAGTGTGTGTGGAAACCAAACACTCGGAGCTTTCATCTCTGGCACAACCTGAGCATATTCATGCAGGGTGTAGCCAAGCGTATCTACGATGTCCTCCATTTTCAAGCTGATAGGGGAGCCTTTTTCCCCAGACCATTTGAGACCTTCGGGGTGCCCAACAAAATCGCCGGACTCTATGTGGGTCATTCTGCCTGAACCCACCCAGTCGCCCTGGTTTTCTGCGTAGAAGATATCTCCTTCGGCATTGACATTGAAACCGGCCGGTGAACGCATGCCCACCGCAATCGGTGTCATTTTTCCGTCGGGAGTTATTTTCACCATCCATCCATGCCATTTTGAAAGGCTGGCACCACGACCAACCCAACCAAGGTTGAGCGTTACTATCATGTCGCCATTTGGCAAGATCAGCGGGCCATAAGAGTATTCATGGTAATTGGCAGCAAGCGGCCAACTGTAAATCGTTTCATATCTATCGGCCTTACCGTCTTTATTAATGTCGGACAACCTGGTTAATTCGCCTCTTTGAGCTGTGTAAAAAATACCGTCACTGAATGCCAGCCCCAAAGGCTCATGCAATCCCGTGGCATATTTTTTAAATATCGGATTGCTGCCCGACGGGTTTTCAATCAGCCATATGTCGCCTCTCCTGGTACTTACTCCAAGCTTCCCACTGTCATCAAAAGCCAGACCACCAACTTCCAGTACGATGTCTGCGGGAATGGAGACTTTTGAGATGCTAAAATGAGCGGCCTCCTTTTTTTGGATATCCGTTTGGGCTTGTACCCTAACAGACAATCCAATAAACAGTATAAGAAGTATATGCAAAGTTGTGTTTTTAAATTTCATAACGTAATTCAATTACCATACAATGGAATAGGTGAGACTCGATTTTTCAGGAGCATTAGGTAGTTGAAGAATGAGCTCCTTATCGAACCTGTTTGTCACATTGGCGTCTGCTTTTTCGTCGACTATGATGTAGTAGCTTCCGTCTACGCAATACCAGCCATTAGACAATTGGTATATATTTTCTCCTGAGGCAACCTGGAACCAATGGAGGCCATTGGAGTCCGGATTTGTAAAGTTAATTTCTCTTGTGATTCCCTTAAGGTCACTAGAAGGCCTGGTGGAATCTTCAAATTTAAGCCCATTCATTTCGTAGCGAACCACAGGGTATCCTTGCCCATTGATGTCGTAACCTAACATTTTAAATCCCTCGGGGTTTTCTAAAGGCCACTTGTCGCTAGGTGTTACCAGCCTGGCTACGGGGATCTGGTCGGAAAAGTCGATGCTAAAGTTGAGCGGTTTCAAAAGCTGTGGTTCACCACGTCCCCGCCACATTTCGCTGGCGTCGGCGTAAGCGCCTTTCCACCCCTTGATGAGGGCACCATTTAGCAAGTCATACGAATAATTGACCTTTTCATTGGTCACTACAGATATTGGATGAGTCTTTCTGGTGTTTTTGTACTCGAGAAAACTTCTTACCAGCCGGGGCTCGGTTTCAGGTTTAACGACCATCGGCTCCTGCTTTCGCCCTGAACCACCGTAAGGGTTCACCCCGAACGATTGCCTGGAAATCTCGGGGCCTTCGTAGTAAATCATCAGCATGGAACTCCACACGTCCTGATAATACGAGCTTTGAAAGGTGTGAATCCCTTTTTCCAGCGTGACAAGCCCTTTGACGGCACCAAAACCGGGCTCTCCATCGTTGTGCACAACAACTTTCCCGTCAATGATTAAGTCCCCACCATCATCAATCAAAGTTTCAAAAAGGTAGTCGCCAGAGTTTGGCACCGAGAGGTTGCCTTTGAAAATCACGCCATAGTGATCATTACCGTCAGCCAGACCGACAATAGATAGCTCATCTACTTTGCCGGTTTTAGCCGGGGTCATTGTGGTAAAGTCGGGGAGCTTGTCCCACGTGCCTTGATAAAGAGAATATTCGAGGTCACTTAGTGTAAGTTTTTCAAGGCCAAAAGATTTGTATTTAATGTCCTTCAGAGCAACCGAGTTGTTTGCTGCAGTAAAGATAAATGAGCCAGAAGCCGACTCTTCGCTGTCAGGCGAAAACATTGCCTCCTTCACTTCTACGCCGGATTGAATGAGAAACCCGTTTAAATACACTTCGGAGAATACAGCGTTTTTAGTTTTCTGCCCGTCACTGCCAAACCGAGGCGCTTTGAACGTTATCCTCAAAGTTTGCCACAGGCCGGGCATTTTCAAGGCGTTGACAGCTGTATGCTGAGTACTGTCAATTCGCACTGGAATGCCTCCGCCAGACTTTTCGGTTTGTTGCCCATTGGCAAACTCCGCCACGATAAGTGGGTATTGCTCCAGTAAGACTACTTTTAAATCTGCTCCCTCTGATAGAGCAAAGCTAAATTCCAGCTCCAAATCAGTGTGCTTAATTCCGCTGGAGATTTGTCCTGAGTCTTTGCCGCTTTTTACCAGGCTTCCGCTTCCTGCTTTCGCTTCGAAGCCACCTGGAACGGCCACCACCTCGCCTGCAATAGCCCAGCCTTTGCCTATATCAGTGAACCCGGACAAGTCCGATAGAGCGACAAGCTTCATTGGAAGGGCGTCCGGAACCTCATCTGACGCACTTTCTTCAGCTGAATGATCAGAGCAGGAGGTTAAGAAGAAGGCAGTTAGAAAGGCTAGCGTAAAGTATCTCGATATTCTCATAAGTAGTAAGTATTAATCTAACTGAGGGTCGATTCAGTCAAATAGTCTTGCAAGTAAACAGAACTAAGCAAAATTTCCCGGGAATTAATGTTTGAGTGGTGTTGGCTGTCAACCTTCGGGCGGAAATCGCAGGCATCTCTATCAAGCCATATGGAAGCATTAAGTGCCTATTGGACTTAATAAAACAATATTGTAGCCGGACTTGATAACAACCTCCCCGTTTCTTACCTCTCCCGTTTGGCCGCTATAGTAGTCTTTTAATTGGGTTCCGTTGGGAAAAACCTCACCAACCGGTATTAGTTTTTCACCCTGCTGCCCATCAAGTGCAATTACAACCCGGTCTTCTAAAACGCCGTTTTTGTAAATGCGTGAAAAAACATAAGGCATTTCACTGATTTGCTCATGCCTACCCACGCCAACCGCCACATGGTCTCTTTTGAACGTGCCGAGCTTTCTCCAATGGTTCAGAATGCTTTGCGCACGCTGGTCGCCAATACTCGCATTGTTTGAGATTTGTTCCCAGTTCATGAAAGACCTAAGCACTGCGTCGCCTGATGCCCCTTCGTATTGTAGAAGGCGCCCCGATTCGTCGCCATAATAGATCTGGGCAGCACCAGGGGTTAGCAAGAGTTTGGTTCCCGCTTCTATGGCCTTTTCTCTGGTCGCATCAAATGGCTGCCCATCGTCATGCGAACTTAAATAATTCAGCGTGCCTTTGCCTACGAGGCTCGTGTGTAGCAATTTATCGTACTTTTTGAAAATAGATTCATAGTCCTTCTGTGCATCATACTTAAACTCAAAATTGATCAGGCTGTGAAAACCCTTGTCGAAGTAGTCAACTTTTTTATCTCCGAAATCATACGAACGACCACCGCTGATTCCGTAATTGTACACTTCGCCCACCATGTAAAACTCATTGTCGTCGAGCACCTCTTCAGGGTGGGAGCGCTTCCAGTCATTAAAAGCGATTACCACTTCTTTGTACAACTCGCTCCAAACCGATTCTTCTACGTGTTTGGCAGTGTCCACCCTGAAACCATCGATACCAAATTCCCTTACGTAGTCAGTTAACCACTTGATGATGTAATACCTGGGCGCTTTTGGGTAGCCTGTGCGCTTAAAAAAGTCATCGAGTTCGGCCAGCTCTTGCTCGTATCGCCCTTCAGCTTTCCATTTCTCTACCAAATGAGGGGGAAGCACCACTTCCTCATCGCTTCCACTTAATAAATCTGGCAGATTTTTCACAAGGGTGCACGCTACCGTAGTTTCATAGTCCTGATAAACACATTGTGGCTCAGTTCTTACCCAGTTTGCCCAAACTGGATCTACTTCAGTAACCGGGCCGGTGTGGTTCAACACCACATCCAACACTACCCTGATTCCTTTGGCATGAGCAGTCTCGACCAATGCTGCCAAATCTTCTTTTGTGCCGAAGTTGGGGTCGAGGGTTGTCCAGTCTTTCGCCCAGTAGCCATGGAAGCCGTAGTTGTTGCCAAAGCCTTCATCAACCGAGCCATGTATTTGTTCAACAACTGGCGTAAACCAAAGTGCCGTCACGCCAAGGTCGGTGAAGTAGTTGTCTGATATTTTTGCATTGATTCCTTTGATGTCGCCGCCCATGAACCCTCGCAGCGGTGCAGCTTCACCCGTTCTATCAAAGTTGACATCGTTGGTTGTGTCGCCATTGTTGAAGCGGTCAGTTAGCAAAAAATAAACAGTAGCATTCTCCCAGAGAAATGGGGTTTTTAACGCTTCAGGTGCTGACGTTTCCTGGTTGGGGCTTTGGCAAGAAAAGAGCCCCGCCAGTAGAAAAATAAGAGTTATTCGTCTGGTCATAGGAGTTAATTTTTGCCAGTTAGCCGATAAATTTTAAAGGAATTCGGAGCTATTTCAAAGGACAATGCGTTGGGCGAGTCTTTCGATGTTAGGTCATCGGACTGCACAACAATCGCTTCGCCTTTGTCGAGGTAGCTAGTAAAGGTGATTGATTTTTTCTGATGCATATTAAAAGCCGTTAGTGCATCTGTAGGTATTTTTAAACGCACTTGCTCGTTTTCTTCCTTGTTGAAATTAACCGCTATCAGAAAGGCGCTTTTGTCGTTGTGGCGCAAAAAAGTGAATACATTATTGCTGTGCCCTGTAAATTCAGCACTCCGGTTGAAATAGTGCAGATCGTAAAAGCCGCCTGATGCAATGATTGGTTCTTTTGAAGAAAAGGAGAGGATAAACTGATAGAACTCTCGGAGCTCTTTTTCTTCAGCAGACAGGTTTCCACTATCGAACTTACCACCATTCATCCATGCCTGGTGATTGGGTACGCCCCAATAATCGAAAATGGTTGTTCGGCCATCTTCTCCCGAAAATCCTTCACTGCCAGTAGCTGGCTCACCTACTTCCTGACCAAAGTAAACCATAACTGGCCCCGTGTGCATGGTGGCCGTTAGCACCATGGCCGGTATAGCGTATTTTGCGTTGCCAGCAAAAAAAGGAGAGGCGATTCTTTGCTCGTCGTGGTTTTCAAGAAAGCGCAGCATGTGTTGAGCAATACCTTCCTGCCTTTGCCACACAGTGGTAATCTGGTCTGTGTTGGCCTTGCCTTCAATGATGTGCCGCAGTGTGTCGTAAAGCTCTACCTTGTCGTACAGATAGTCAAAATGCCCCTTTTCAATGTAGTTTCTATATTCGTTGGGGTTGTAAATTTCTGCAATGAAAATGATGTCAGGGTTGATGGCCTGCACTTTGGGAATGACCCATTCCCAAAATTCCACTGGCACCATCTCTGCCATGTCGCACCGGAAACCATCTACCCCTTGTTCAGTCCAGTAGGTCAGAATCTCCAGCATTTTGTTCCAGGTATCTGGAATAGGATCGAAATGTCTTTCTCTGAAATTGACGTAGTCAACCCCATAGTTAAGTTTTGTCGTTTCAAACCAGTCGTTGATGGATGGAGTAGGGGAGAAAACGTCATTCCCCGTGGCTTTTGCGGGCGACTCCATGTAGAACTGGTCTTTGGTAGGGTGCTCATGGCCAGGCAAGGGATCATACCCCGCCGGAATCTGAAATGGCTGGCCTGGGATGTAGTAGAAATTGTTAGATGCTTTAAATGCTACCGATACATCGTCGTCAGCACCAAATCCTTTAACACCTTCAGGTGCGGCATCGGAGGCGTATCCTCTGGCGACATGGTTGGGCACAAAGTCGATAAGCACTTTCAGCCCCTCTTTGTGGGTTCTGTCGACAAGAGCAAGGAATTCCTTTTTCCTGTTTTTTGGGTTTACTGCCAGGTCTGGACTGATGTCGTAATAGTCTTTGATGGCGTAAGGCGAGCCTGCTCTGCCCTTTACAACATCCACATCGTCAAGCGCAATGCCTATCGAAGTGTAGTCCGACATCGTGGCATGCTCAAGCACGCCAGTATACCAAATATGTGTAGCGCCAAATTTCTTTAGTTCTTTGAGCGCTTTGGCATTGATGTCAGCCATCTTGCCAACTCCGTTTTCTTCAATGGTGCCATACCGCTTGTTGGTATTGACCTTGTTACCAAAAAGCCGTGTCATTATTTGGTAAACGATTATTTTATCTGATTTACCAGCCATAAAAGAGGAGTCTAGGGTGGAAGAAGATTGGTGACTTTCAGGGGTTGAGCATTGGATAAGAAAACATGAGACAACGACAGTTGCCGTCAGTTTAATTACTTCCAATAGCCTGAAAGTCACCAAGGCAACTAAGCGTTACGATTGATGCAATTCAAGTCTTCGAACGATTGCTTCAGGCGAGCTACAAAAGTTTTCTCACCCTCTCTGAGCCAGGCTCTTGGGTCGTAGAACTTTTTGTTCGGCTTATCAGAGCCTTCAGGATTGCCAATCTGCGACTGCAGGTAGCCTTCGTTTTTCTTATAATAATCTTTTACGCCATCCCAATATGCCCACTGCATGTCGGTGTCGATGTTCATTTTGATGGCTCCGTAAGAAATAGCCTCACGGATTTCAGCTCTGCTTGATCCTGATCCACCGTGGAATACGAAATTGACTGGTAATGGACCAGTTCCATGCTTTTTGATGATAAACTCCTGGGAGTTTTTAAGAATTACCGGCATTAGCTTCACGTTGCCTGGCTTATATACGCCGTGAACGTTGCCGAAGGCAGCAGCTACTGTGAAATTGTCAGAAATGGCTTTCAGCTGTGTGTAGGCGAAATCGACTTCTTCGGGCTGTGTGTAAAGCTTTGAGCTGTCAACGTCGGAGTTGTCGACACCATCCTCTTCTCCACCAGTCACACCCAATTCGATTTCAAGTGTCATGCCCATCGCTGCCATTCTCTTGAAGTACTTGGTGCTTATTTCCATGTTTTCTTCAATCGACTCTTCTGATAGGTCGAGCATATGGCTGCTGTACAAAGGCTTTTTGTGCGTTTCATAGAATTTTTCACCGGCGTCGAGCAGTCCGTCAACCCATGGCAAAAGTTTTTTGGCGCAGTGGTCGGTGTGAAGAATGGTTGTAACACCGTATTTTTCTGCCATCAAGTGCACGTGCTGAGCGCCTGAAATACCGCCAGCAATAGCAGCGAACTGGTTGTCGTTGCTTAGGCTTTTGCCTGCAAAGAAAGAAGAGCCTCCGTTGGAGAACTGTATGATAACGGGTGAATTAACTGCTTTTGCTGTTTCAAGTACTGCATTCACCGTGTTTGTGTTGATCACATTGACCGCAGGAAGGGCGAAGTCGTTTTTGTTTGCATAGTCAAACACTTCCTTTACTTCGTCACCTGATATTACGCCTGGTCTGAATTTCATAGTATTATATTTTATTGAATTTGTTATTTACAGAGGGAAAAATCAAAATTATCCCTAAAAGACAAATAAGCAAAGAGGGAGCTAAGTTTAGACTTGGTAAACAGCCTAAATCGGTTTTTAGTTGAAAAATTTATAACTTCTTAGCCAAGTTTGTAGAATTTGATGCCTACTTTTAATTTCGCTCTTCGCCTTGCGGATAAACCTTATTATAAATGAAGAACCCACCGGTAACCATTAAAGACATTGCAAGGGAGTTGAACATTTCTCCCTCTACAGTATCCAGGGCGCTAAAAGACCATCCGGACATAAGCAAAGAGACAAAAAAGGCCGTTAGTGAATTGGCTGCAAAGCTGAATTACCAGCCTAATTTGATTGCGCTCAGCTTAAGAAAGAGTAAGACTAACACTATTGGCGTTATCATTCCTGAGATAGTTCACTTCTTTTTCTCCACCATCATCAGTGGAATAGAAGATGTTGCCTATAAGGCCGGTTACAACGTAATCATCTCACAAACCAATGAGTCGTTCCTTAGGGAAGTGTCGGATACCAATGCCCTGGTCAACAGTAGGGTGGATGGCATACTTGCATCTGTAAGCAAGGAAACAGTCTCGTATGATCATTTTAAAAACCTCATTGACAGAGGAATTCCTCTTGTCTTTTTTGATCGGGTTTGCGAAGAGTTGAACACCAGTCGTGTGATTGTGGATGATTACGATGGCGCTTTTCAGGCCACCGAGCATTTGATCAGCATAGGTTGCAAAACGATTGTGCACCTTGAGGGGCCAAAAAACCTTGATATTACAAAGAACAGGAGAGATGGGTATTTGGCAGCCTTAAAAAAGAACAACCTGCCGATAAATGAAGACCTTATTATTCATTGTGAGCAAACCACGTTCGACGAAGGCAGCCGCCAAATAGCCACCCTTTTCAATAAAAAACTCACTTTTGATGGCATATTTGCCAACAACGACATGGTGGGGATCGGTGCAATGATAGCGCTGCGTGACAAAGGTGTTTCTGTTCCAAAGGACGTGGCAATCGTTGGCTTTAGTGACTGGGAGATTTCGTCTCTCATGCAACCATCACTGTCAACGGTATCGCAGCCTGGTTTTGAAATGGGCCAGAAGGCGGCGCAGCTTTTTATTGAGCAAAGTGAAGCAGATGAGGATGAGTTTGTGCCTCGTACTGAGGTGTTGAAAACAAAACTGATTATCAGAAAGTCTTCAATGAGATAGTCTTCAAACAAGCGCATTACCATCCCGTTTGTTTGTCTCCCGTGGCTTCAATTTGAGCTCGGAACATTATAACCGAATCCGATATGTTTGCATTTCGGATTTTTTGATTTTACCTACTTGCTTAAACAACATGGAAAAACCCCGTCTTAGTTTTTGGCAGATTTGGAACATGAGTTTCGGGTTCCTGGGCATCCAGTTTGGATTCGCTTTGCAAAATGCCAACGTGTCGAGAATCTTTGAAACACTTGGTGCAGAAATTGACAATATCCCCATTCTCTGGATCGCTGCGCCGGTATCGGGCTTGATCATACAGCCCATTATTGGCCACATGAGCGATAACACTTGGACCAGGCTGGGCCGAAGACGGCCTTATTTTCTGGCGGGTGCTATTATGGCTTCGCTGGCACTTATAATCATGCCCAACTCGCCCACTCTGTGGATGGCAGCCGGCATGCTCTGGATCATGGATGCGTCTATCAACGTTTCCATGGAGCCCTTTCGGGCGTTTGTGGGCGACATGCTTCCTCCTGATCAACGAACCACAGGTTTCGCTACACAAAGCTTCTTCATAGGTACCGGTGCAGTGGTTGCTTCCGCACTTCCCTACGTGCTTACTAACTGGTTAGGAATACCTAACACAGCAGCCGAGGGTATTATCCCACCTTCTGTTAAGTACTCTTTTTATATCGGGGGAGTCATATTTATGATGGCCATTGTGTGGACGGTGCTGAAGACAAAAGAGTATCCTCCGCATGAACTTGCTCAGTTTGACAACGATGAGGGAGGCAGCTTAGCCCAGCGAGAAGAGGGGATCGCCAAAGTGTCAACTTTCCTCAATGTGGGGCTGGTTTTACTGGCGCTGGGAATCGGTTTGACCCTGGCGTTGGCGTATGTAAATGCAGAAAAGGAAGTGTACATACTGGCCATTGGACTTATCGTTTTTGGACTTATAGAGGTGATAGTTGGCTGGATGTCAAAATCCGGTATAAGTAATGGGCTTACATCTATTATTACTGACCTGAACAACATGCCAGTTACTATGAAACAGCTGGCTGTTGTACAATTCTTTTCCTGGTTTTCCTTATTCGCAATGTGGATTTACAGCACAGCGGCCATCACTTCCCACGTTTACGGCACAAAGGATGCAACGTCTCAGCTGTATAATGATGGAGCTGACTGGGTAGGAGTGTTGTTTTCAGTTTACAATGGTGCGGCGGCTCTGCTGGCTTTTGGACTTATCTGGCTGTCAGGCAAGACGTCCAGAAAAATCACTCACACCATTTCCCTGATCATAGGGGGCGTGAGTTTTATTTCAATTTCTTTTATAAAGTCTCCTGAGCTACTTGTTATTCCCTTTTTAGGTATTGGCCTGGTTTGGGCCAGTATTTTGGCCATGCCTTATGCTATTCTTGCGGGCGCTATACCTGGCAGGAAAATGGGGGTTTACATGGGGATATTCAACTTCTTTATAGTCATCCCGCAAATATGTGCCGCCTCTCTTTTGGGGTTTTTGGTGAAGCGGGTCTTCGAAGGGGAAGCTATTTACGCACTTATTATCGGGGGAGTCTCGTTTATTATTGCCGCAGTGATGGTATTGCTGGTCAGGGACGATAACTGATTTTACTTTGTGAAAGAACAAAGGTGCCCAACCAGGCAATCTTGACAGGAGCTTCACTATATATTTTCAGATGAGGGTGATGCGATCAGACTTGTGCCCGTATATTTGCGGCACTTCATCTGCGTGTTTTAATTGCGTTGAAGATGTTTTTAGATCGATACAAGGTAAGTATGCCGATAGGGCGCCTCAATTTGTTTCAATGTGCGTCGGCACCCAGTTCCAAATATTTTGATTTATATGATGAAAGTAAGGTTCAATATTGACTACAGAACGGTTTGGGGCCAACGCCTTTTCATTTGCGGCTCGGCGAAAAGCCTCGGCTCCTGGAACCAGGCCAAGGCTGTTCCTTTGGTGCCAACTGGTGGCGACCAGTGGTCGATAGCGGTTGAAATGGATGAAGCCGAGGGAAAATCCTTTGACTATAAATACTACCTGCTTGATGAGAGATTTGGCACTACGGAATGGGAATTTGGTGACAAACGAAGACAGGCTGTCGACCCAAGTCTGCACGGGACAGTTGAGGTGCGGGACTACTGGAGGCCTTCGATTAATGATCAGAATTTATTGAATACTTCTCCCTTTATGCAGGCGTTTTTTAAGCAAAAGGGGAAACCGAAGAAAAATGTAGTTGGTGGCCCTGGATTGTCTTACAGACTGCAACTTCGTTTGCCCAGGGTTGCAGAAGACTACCAGGTGGGAGTGATAGGAAGCCATAGAGTGCTCGGTGAGTGGAAGGAGGAGAAGGTGGTGCTCATGGGCAATGGTCAGTTTCCGGTATGGGAATTGGACGTGCACTTTGCGTTGAAAGAACTTCCTGTTGAGTATAAATATGTCCTTTACAATACCAAAACCAAACGAGTTGAAGAATGGGAGGGGGGTGAGAATCGTTACCTGCCACGAAGTGCTTCGGCGCAAGAAGGCGTGCTTACTATTCAGGCCGATGAATATTTTCGGTTCCAGTCGGGCAACTGGCGGGGCGCTGGGGTGGCCATTCCCGTTTTTTCATTGCGGTCAGAGTCCGGCACGGGCGTAGGTGAGTTTGAAGACATTAAAAAATTGGTCGATTGGTCTGTTAAAACGGGCAACAAACTTATCCAGGTACTTCCTGTTAACGACACCATAGCTTCTCACTCCTGGGTAGACTCTTATCCATACGCCGGCATTTCAGTTTTTGCACTTCATCCCATTTATGCTAATCTCCAGTTAATGGGAGCGCTCAGTGACGGCAAGCGGCAGAAGGAATTTGATAAAAAGAGAATAGCGCTGAACCGCCTCGATCATGTTGATCATGAGCAAGTGATGAATACCAAAGCTGAGTATTTTAAGCTTGCCTACGCTGAACACAAAGAGGTCGTTTTGAAAAGTAAGGAATTCAAAACATTCTTTGCTCAAAATGGACACTGGTTGCTCCCTTATGCGGTATTCTCATGCCTGCGAGACAGGTTCGGCACGCCAGACTTTAGTCAATGGCCCCAATATTCGGTCTATTCCGAAAAGGAAATAGCCAAATTTGCTGACCCGAAGCAAAAGCACTATGATGATGTTGCTATCCACTACTTTATCCAGTTTCATCTCGACAAGCAGCTCAAGGAAGCCACTGAGTACGCCAGGCAGAAAGGCGTGGTGCTCAAAGGTGATATTCCTATCGGGATATTCCGAAATAGCGTGGATGCATGGATAGCACCCAGGCTCTACAACATGGACTGCCAGGCGGGTGCACCGCCGGATGATTTTTCTGTTACAGGGCAAAACTGGGGCTTCCCAACCTACAATTGGGAAGAGATGGCCAAAGATGACTATGCCTGGTGGAAAGAGCGTTTAAAGAAAATGGCGGACTACTTTGATGTATTCCGTATCGATCACATCCTTGGCTTTTTTAGAATTTGGGAAATACCCATGCACGCAGTAGAAGGGCTTTTCGGGCACTTTAACCCCTGTTTGCCGTTCAGCGTTGCCGAGCTGGGCAATTGGGGCTTGCAATTTAATAAAGAGCGGTACTGCGAGCCATATATAAGGGCTTATATGCTCTCAGAGATTTTCGGCACACACAGCGACAAAGTAAGTGAGACTTATCTGGAGGAATTTGAAGAGGGTAAGTATCGTTTTAAGGAGCAATACAATACTCAACGCAAGCTTAGTGCTCATATTGAGGAAATAATGCAGAGCGGCAATGCCGATAATGAGCATTTGATATGGCTACAAAGCCAACTTTTCAGGCTGCATGCGGAAGTGCTTTTCCTGCCGACTGATGATGCAAGTCTGTTCAATCCCAGAATTGGATTTCACAGTACCTATAGTTACAGAGATCTCGACGACAAAAGCAAAGAGGTGATGAACAGGCTGTATGTTCATTATTTCTACAAACGACACAACGATTTTTGGAAAGACCGGGCCATGGAAAAGCTCCCTGCACTGAAGGCAGCTACTAATATGTTGATATGTGGCGAGGATTTGGGTATGGTTCCTGAAAGCGTTCCGGGCGTTATGACTGAACTGCAAATTCTCAGTCTTGCTGTGCAGCGCATGCCCAATAACCCAGACTGGGAGTTTTGGCCTCCATCTCAAACCCCTTACTTGTCGGTTACAACTACCTCAAGTCATGATACTTCTACTTTGAGAGGCTGGTGGGAAGAGGACAGGCAGGAGGTTCAAAGATTTTTCAATTCCATTTTGAGGCAAACCGGCGAAGCGCCCGTTCACTGCGAGCCATGGATTGCGTCAGAAATTATCCGGCAACATATGGAAGCACCCGCCATGTGGGCAATCTTCCCGATACAGGACTTGCTGGCAATGGATAAAAGGCTCCGGAGACCTTCCTCCAGCGAAGAAAGGATTAATGTGCCGGCAAACCCGCAGCATTATTGGAAATACAGACTTCACCTTACACTTGAGGAACTGCTTAAGGAAGATGATTTTAGCACTTATTTAAGAAAACTTGCTGACGAATCGGGAAGAATACGCCCATACTAGCATTTTAAGGCCAATACTCGTACCTTTTGTTCAAACTCTTTTTCTTAGCTTGTCAGATTGTTCTTTGGCTTTTTAGCATCAATGGTGTCTTTCCGGCATTCAAATTATTTCAAACTACCCAATTTGGCAAAAGGCAATAGTTGGGTTGGAATAACTTAAAAGAATTTGTTTCAGCAGAAAACACCAAACAGGGTGGGGCGATAAGACTCCATTAACTTGTTAAAAAAGGGAAATGTTCTGACTACCCTTTTTTAACAAGTAAATTTTCAGCAATATGTATTATTTGCCGCCTCCGACCCATCCACCCTGTCCACCATCGTCTGTTTTTATTATTCGCAACGATTGCTTTGGTTTTTTGGTAGATGAGGATGAAGTTGTTGAAGGCGAAGCAAAATAGAGGCCTAGAGAAAGAATCAAGAAGAAAACATACTGTGCCATAATCTCATTGGTTAAGTTAAGTGAATTACACGCCTCGAAGATGGTGGAATACCTACTACCCATTTACGACAGTTTGTAACATTTGCTAACTATAAAAAATTTAGTAGTTTACGGTATAAAGTCGGTGAAATTCCTCCTGAAGCTTAAAATTTGAAGTGTTCACTATGAATGAGATCAAAAAAATAGTCAGAATTGTAACAAACAGGGTCAAAAAAAATGTTTCTCTTATCGATGTTGTAAATAATGAAGACAACCCAGGGAAAGAGCAACAACTATTTAATAGCATTCAAAGTGGTGTTTACACGACAGATGATGACGCTGCTTTTGGGATGTATGGCACAAATGGCACAGACCAACGCTATAGGATGCTTAAGTCCAGATTGCGTACCAAGCTGAATAACCTTTTGTATTTTGCTGATTTTAATGACTCGAGGGGTAACATTAGCTTTCCTTTTGAGCAGGAATGCCACAGTCATATTTTCAGGGCCAAGATACTTTACAAGGAAGGAGAATATGAACTCGCTGAAAAAAGTATAAAAAAGGCACTGACCATCTCCAAGGAATCAGAGTTTACTGACCTGACACTGATCGGTCTGAAGATGTTGAGAATAATATATTCCGAGTCATTTCGCCCGAACCACCTAAGGAAAGCCATTGGACAGATAAAAAAATACGAAGTGATCAATCGACTAGAGGAGGAGTCGCTTGATATTTTTTATCTAAAATGGATGCAATTGGGCAAGTCTGTGCATTCGAGGAAAGTACACCTGGAGTCTACCATTAAGGCGGTGGAAGTTCTTAGGAAATTATGGGAGAAAGGAGGCTCGTACGCACTTTTTGAAAACTATTATAGGCTTCGGTTGTGGACAAATGAGCTTTTGGGCGACTACAGCAGTGTTGTTGCAATTACTGAGGAGGCTTATGATTTGGTGAATAAAGGTGCTGTAAATCCATTGAGGTTTGACATGCGCCACCACGTCTATACTCGTACCTATGCTTGTTTGAGAGCCAAGGACTACGACAAGGGCATTAAATATGCTGAGGAAGGGATGAATCATATATCAAGGTCTTCGAGGAACTGGTTCTCTCACATGGAGAACTACGTACTGCTGGCGCTTCACAATAAGAACTATCTTTTGGCAGATGAAGTGATTAATCAGGTAACCAGAAACCCCTATGTGGACAAAATTAGCACTCAGTCGAAGGAAAGGTGGGAGCTATACAAGGGATATTTATATTTTATAATGCCTGATAGAAATGTGGAAGACGTCTTGAGTTTTAAGGATATCTATGAACGACTTCCTTTCTACAGTCAAGACAAACAGGGGTTCATGGTAGCGATACTCATATTAGAGTTTATGGACTTTCTTAAGAAAGACAGGCTTGATCTGGCATTGACCAAGTTGCCCAACTCTGAAAGATATATTTACAGATATCTAAACCAAAACCCAGAAAGTCAGAGAGAGAAACTATTTCTTAAACTCATCTCCATTATTGTGCAATGTAGCTTCAATCCTGACATGGCAGCCAAAAAAGGCAAGCGGTATTTGGAGCGGCTCAAAATTACCCCTGAGCCGGGTGACGCTTTTGCTGAAGTTGAAATCGTTCCTTACGAGCAGCTTTGGGATATTTTAATGGGATTCATGACAAATGCACATGTGAAACTAGACTTTGCCAAGAAATAGCCCGTTAGCCAAATGCCTAAGAAAGTGGGGGCTAGCTGGACAAAACACGAGCTTTTAGCTGGTAATTGGGTGTCTAATTTTTCCTTTCTGTTACG
>TARA_R110001606_G_scaffold221776_1_pt1 | contig 149057 bp, 117 predicted proteins | sample TARA_R110001606 | Tara Oceans TARA_R110001606 (sample SAMEA4398315) | marine metagenome | biome: Polar Biome; feature: [SRF] surface water layer (ENVO:00010504); material: water (ENVO:00002006), including particulate matter (ENVO:01000060) such as... | depth 5 m | reverse complement strand
GAAAATTTCCGCAATGACGCCCTCGGTGATGTTTTGTTACTTTCTTAAATCGAACTCACGTTAAGCTATTTATAAAAGGTATTGGCGAACCCAAACTTAGGCTTTCTTCTGAGTGCATACACCTCAAATCCTGCCTTTAAGAACCCCAGACCATACCCCACCAGCTGCACAAAAGCAGCAGGCACTGACAAGATGCCGGCGGGCAAACCATTTTTAATTGTTGAATCAACCAGAATGAAGGTGGAATAGATCAGAAGAGGAAGGAGTCGGTTGGCATTGAACAGCAGGGCCCACACTGCCAGAAAAATGACTGCGACCGCAAACAAGGCTGGAAAAGTATGCACGGCTTTTGTGGAGCCGGGGTGCAAAAGGTGCAGATGAATACGTGCCACCCCCGAGTTGAACACCTGCTTGTAAAACTGCCGGACGTTGCTTCTGCGTTTGTGATACACCCAAGCCTCTTCCACCAGCACGCCCTTCGTTCCCGCTTTTTCTGCTCTCAAACTCAGGTCAATGTCCTCACCAAACCGCATGGCCCTGAAGCCTTCAATCTTTTGAAAAAGCATGGCTTCAACACCCATATTAAAGCTACGGGGTTTATACGCTTCCATCGCCTTCTTTTTTCCACGGATACCACCCGTGGTTAGAAAAGAGGTCATGGAATAGTTGATGGCTTTTTGAGTGGCAGAAAAGTCTGAGGCAGCCTTGTCGGGTCCACCAAACAACGATGGCAGCTTTGGCATTGCATCGAGCGCAGCTAAATAGCCCGGCGGCACTATCACATCCGAATCCAGGAAGATCAGCCACTGGCCTTTGGCCTGCGAAGCCCCGTTGTTTCGGGCTGCGCCGGGTCCGGCATTGGGTTGGAAAAGGTAGGTGAGGTCTAGCTTGCCGGCAAAGCTTTCAACCACTTTGTCAGCCTTTTGCTCCGAGCCGTCTTCCACAACGATCACCTCAAAGTGAGTTGCCTGCTGGTCGCCTAAACTGGAAAGAAGCTCCCTGAGTTCGTCCGGCCGATTGTAAACCGGTACTATGAATGAGTATTTGGGCTTAGCCATGGGCCAAAGCTATAAACCTGACCTCTCAATGACCAGATAATCTTCACTCTTATTGCTCGTGATTGTCATCATTTCAGCCAGGAAGCCCGCCAGAAAAAGTTGAACGCCCACCACTACGGCCAGCAGAGCGATGTAAAACAATGGCTGATCGACAATTTCCCTGACCGGAAGTTTGAGCCTGAGGTTGTTCCACTTTTCAAGTGCCATAAACCCGGTAACACCGGCTCCAAACACAAAAGTGAGTGTGCCCAAAGTACCAAAGAAGTGCATTGGGCGCCTTTTGAACCTGGTAACAAATGAAATAGAAAGCAGGTCGAGAAAGCCGAAAATGAAGCGTTCCAGCCCAAACTTTGTGCTGCCGTATTTTCGGGCGTGGTGCAGCACCTCTTTTTCACCTATGCGAGAAAACCCGTTCCATTTGGCAATGAGCGGGATGTATCGGTGCATTTCGCCGTACACCTTGATGTTTTTTATCACCACAGACCTGTAAGCTTTCAGGCCGCAGTTAAAATCGTGCAGCGGAATGCCCGACATGATGCGGGTAACGCCATTAAAAAATTTGGATGGAATGGTCTTGCCAATGGGGTCGTGCCGCTTCTTTTTCCAGCCCGACACCAGATCGTAGCCATCTTCCGTGATCATGCGGTAGAGCTCGGGAATTTCATCGGGGCTGTCCTGAAGATCGGCGTCCATGGTGATGACCACTTTGCCCTCCGCTGCTGCAAAGCCTTCGTGCAGGGCAGCGGATTTACCGTAATTTCTATTAAACCTTAAGCCTTTGATACAACTATTGCCTATGCCTAGCTCCTGGATAGTTACCCAGCTGGCATCGGTGCTCCCGTCATCTACCAGTATCACCTCGTAGGTAAACTGGTTTTCCTGCATCACTTTTTGTATCCATTCACACAATTCCTGCAATGATTCCTCTTCATTTTTGAGAGGAACCACTACAGAAATATCTGGCTTATTTTCGGTCATTAAACTTCAAGTTGTGGATCGGTCTTTTTTGTAATGGCAGACACAATCAGGCTCAATATAAAGCCGAAAAACAAAACGCCCACTATACCAAAGACAAACATCATTCCCGGATTCATGAATTTTTCCGTAATGGCCATCGCCTGATCAATCTGTGCATCTGGCGTGCCTTGCTCTTCCATATTGTACCTTGCCTTTTCCATCATAGTTTCCACAAACGTTGGATCAACAAAGGTTATGTATATAAAGCTGAAAACGGAGCTAATCACCCCGCCAACCAGTGATATCCAAAACCCGATTCCGAGGCCCTGGCCAAATGAAAGGAATCCGTCTCCGTCCTCTTTGTATTTCTTATGAGCAAGAAAGATGACAACTGCTAAAAAAATGTAGTTGATCCATGATGCCCATGATTCAAATACCAGCCCCGTCAATTGAAGGACAAGGCCGTAAATAATCATTACCACACCAGCAATAACGCCGTATTGCAAACCTACTCCTCTTGTTGTTACTTGTTGTTCCATGGTTTTAGTTTTTAGGTTTCGTTCTTAATATCATAGATAACATGATAGTAAACAAAAGGCCAAGGATGCATTTCTTCAATAGATTGTCTAAGGAGACAATAAAGGCAGTGGTAGCTTCTACATCTGTTACTGTTTTGTCGTAAGTAGCCTGCCCCATTTCTTCAATTACCCTTGCTTTGCCGCTTTCAAGTATCTCTACCTTATTGGTAATGAATTCTGCCAAAAGATTACAGTCGCAAAACTCGAGAAACAAAATGATAAAGACACTGGACACCAGCGCAATGATTATATAGCAGAAAAAACCAACTGTCATTCCCTGCCAAAAAAACATCAAACGGCCATTGTGCACATCTCTGAATTCACGGATGCTCACAAACAGAAACAATGGCAACAGCATAAAATCGAAGGGCTGCAGCATCAAAAGAGGGTTTTCGCCCAGCAGGAAAAGCACCACAAAAACCAGCACCACCAGCAGGCCTCCAGCTATCCCGTACTTCAGGGGTACCTTGATCAACGGATTCTTCATGCCTGCTTAGTTGATGATTTGAACAAGGCCATTATTAACAACCGCTGCCACCATGCCAGTCAGTTCTTTTCCAAAAAATGGATTGTTGACAGATTTGCTAAGGTTGGTTTTTTTATCGAGCATCCACCTGGTGGACGTGCTGGCCACTGTCAGGCAAGCGTCAGCGCCCACCTCCAGAGCAACAGCAGGCAAGCCTAGCACTTTTCTCGGGCCGTCGAAAACGGCCGGCAGCGACTGCTCCAGCGACAGCTCTCCTTTGAGGTCCAGTTGGTTGAGCACAGGCCAGAGTGTTTGAAGCCCTGTGAGACCGAATTCAGCCAGGTCAAACTCCAGCTTTTTGCTTTCCTCATCCTGCGGCTCATGCGCCGACACAATGGTATCGATGGTGCCATCCTTCACGCCGGCAATCAGCGCCTTTCTGTCCTTTTCGGTGCGGAAGGGAGGTGACACTTTGTAGTTGGTATCGAAAGTGCTGAGGTAGGTGTCGTTGAAACAAAGGTGGTGTACCGACACATCGCAAGTCACTGCCAGGCCACGTTTTTTGGCTTTTTTGATCATGTCGACAGCCTCAGCGGATGACACCTGCGAAAAATGAATCTTTCCACCAGCGTACTCCAGTATTCTCAGGTCCCGCTCCACCATGATGGTTTCGCCAGCCACCGGCACTCCTCTCATGCCCAATCTGGTGCTTTGCACGCCTTCATGCATCACGCCAAATTTTGCGAGCCACTTGTCTTCCGGCCTGTTCATCAGCAAACCATTGAGCGGCTGTAGATATTGCAGGGTTTTCAACAGAATATCCGTGTTCCAGATTGGGTCGTGGCCATCGGTAAAAGCGACAGCACCCGCATGGTGCAGATCGATCATTTCACTCAGCTCCTCCCCTTTGCGCCCAAGTGTAACGGCAGCCATGGGATGAACCGTGGTCACTTTGCCTCGTCCCTTTGACTTTAGGTACTCGATATCGTTCTTCGTTTGTATCGTGGGGTGCGTGTCGGGCAGCAGGCACACATCTGAGAAACCTCCTGCAGCGGCAGCTTTCAACCCGGAGTTGAGGTCTTCTTTGTGCTCCATGCCCGGGTCGCAAAAATTAGCCCGCAGATCGAACCAGCCTGGCGTCACGATCAGGTCTTTGCCTTCTACAACCTTTCCCGCAGCAGTGGTTTCCTTCAAGCCCAGGTAGTCGATTTTTCCATTCTTTATGGAAAGGTGGACTTTTTTCAGATGGAATTCCGAGGAGGGGTTGATCAGTTTTACACCTTTCAGGTATAGGCTACTCATAGGAAACGAAGTAATAAGACCTCAATAAGTAAAAATGCTAACGCCAAAATTAAGGCATATTTCCACAATTCCTTTCCATTGAAGCGTTCGTTCAAATTCTTTTCGAGATCTTCCGGTGAGAGCACATTGATAATCTCTTTTTTCTCCACCGTGTTGAACAACTCCAACACCGACTCTTCCGGCAAAGGTTTGAGTTGCGATTCGCCTTTCTCCAGATTGAAAGCCAGGGCATCCACCAGTTCGTCCCTGAACTTCACGTCGTAGTAGCCAGCCTGCATCATAAACCTGGGCAGTTCCAGCCTTACATTGGCCCCCACCGACTGCTGACCCGGCACAATTTCCTGCCCATTGCCGCTGAGCTTGTACAGGTCGGTATCAGTTACTTCCGACCCATTGACGGTGAGCAGTATTTCATCAAGCGTATAGTAAAGGCGGCCCTTTGTGCTTCGGGCACTGATAGCCATTTTGTACATGATGAGCACAAACAAGGCGTTGTTGGAAAACGTGCTGCTGGTGGGCGCCAGAGAAGAAGCCAGCAGGTACAAAACCCCCGAAGAGGCATTTGCTCTGGTCAAATAGGGGGCGCCTGACCTGTATTTCAGCAAATGATCGCCATAGTTGCCCCAGCTCATTTGCATGGCGGCGGCAGGCATTTCCATTTTTTCGGAAGAGGCCTCAAAAATGTTTTTAAAGAATGGGTTATTGAGATCGGGTTGAGCAATCTCCTGCAGGTTGGTTTGCACACTTTGCCTGAGCCCACTGTAGATATTCGCCCACCCGCTATCAAAACTTTGGGATGATGGAATGATCAAGACCGTTCTCCCATTATCGAGCGAGCTCTTGATAAAAGCTTCCAGGCCGCTGTTTAGCTGATCCACCTCGTTGATCACCAGCAGCTCGGCATCCTCAAAGCTCCCGTAGTCGATATTGCCAGCATCGAACGACTGCAAATCGAACAAAAGCTCGTTGGCAAACACACGGCCAATGGCAGAGGAGGCAGCCCGGCCCCGAATCTCCATGATGCGCACCCTGGGCGACTGGTTCAGTGTCAGGTAGAACTCATTGTCGAAAAGAATAGGAAAATCGTCGATACTGAGATGGCACCGGTTGAAGTCTTCGAGTGCCATGTTGAGTTCAAATGAAAGGGTGGTTTGCCCATTAGGTACCAGGTCGGTGGTGAGTGCCCCTACCTGTATATCGTTCACAAAAAACTTGACCGGCATATCGGTTTTAATTTCCTCGCCCGTGTTGCGCAGCGAAACGAAAAGGGTGTTGGTTTGGCCCTCGATCAGAAAAGGGCTTTCGAGGTACACCGTGTCGATGAAAATATTGGCGGAAACAGGAAAGGCAATTGGCAGCAGCTTAAAATTATTGACAGAGTCGCCATCCGACACCGGCTGATCAGGACTGTAGGCAAAGTCGCTGATCCAGTAAATGTCTTTTTCAGTGGCGCCCAGCTCCATTCGGCCAATGATCTCGTCGGGCGATCGCACGATAGATGAGTAGCTCAGCTCGGTAAGCAACTCCTCCACATCCACCTTGCTTTTGGCATGATTGGAAAACGGTGCAAAATCGTTGGTGATAAGCTGAAAGCGTGTTTCTCTTGGGTAAGCCTTGAGCACTTCACTAATCATGCCAATGCTTATGTCCAGCCCGGGCGCTTCGGTGCCCGTAAGGTTGCTCATGCTCTGCGAGTTGTCGAGGTACAGCACCACGTCGCCGCTCAGCTGCTTGCCATCGTTGGAAGGCAGGAAAGGCTGAGCAAAGGCCATGACGAGGAAAAAGACGGTCGCTAGCCTGGAAAACAACACCAGCCAATGTTTCAGCTTTAGCTTGGAGCTGCTCGTTTGCTTCACATGCCTGAGCATGTTCACATTGGAGAAATATATTTTTTTCGCCCTGCGAAAATTAAACAGGTGAATGAGGATCGGAATAGAAAGTGCAAGAAGAGCCCAAAGGAATTGAGGAAATAGAAAATTCATGAAATGACTGTCTTCTTCTTTTTGTTAATCTCTAAACGGAATCCAAAGTAGAAGGATTGCCGATGATTTGGAAAGATAATGGAAAGCTTTGTCATATTTTTTCTATCAAGGGTATTAAGTGGGGCAAAAAGCAATTAAAACAAATTCATAATTCAACTTTCAAAGCTGTTTAACTACCCCGGCCCTAAAGGGAGAAAACAGCTTTGAAAGGCATCTTTTCCACTTAGGGTTGGGAGCAAAAAAAGAAGATTTTCAAAGAAAGTAGTTTTAAGTGCACACACCATGGGGTATTAAGCCCTAACTTTAAGGTATGAACAATCGGCGGTACGTAAGCTTCTTGGCCCTCATTGGGCTGATTACTAGTCAGCTAGTAGGCATTGGTGTGCTGGCACAAACTATTCCCACCGACCTTGGTAATTTCAGTGAGTCGCTCAGGAAAATTGAATTGGAAAACTACGACGGCCAGCCCTATTCCCTTTCATCATTTGAGCACCAGAAGCTCACTCTTTTGATCCTTATGGCACGCGACTGCCCCATCTGCCAACAGTACACCGGCAAGTTCAGGGAGCTGGCGCAAGTAGAGGGACTTAGCGTGATAGGCATTGCTCCCAGCGAAGGAGAAACCAAAGAAACCGCTGCGGCTTTTGCTGCCAAATACCAATTCGACTTCCCCATTCTGCTCGACAGCCACCAGGTGGTCACTCATATTCTGAAAGCCAAAGTAACTCCTGAAGTTTTTCTTTTCAACCGAACGGGCGACCTGCTCTACAGGGGCAAAATAGACAATTGGTTTTATGAGCTGGGCAAGTACCGAAACGTCGTCACCGAGCACTACCTCGACGATGCCATTGCCGCCGCTCTTGCCGGCAAAGCCATCAACCCAAACAAAACGGAGCCGATTGGCTGCATGCTCAACATGAGTATGAAACATCACTAATCGGCTGGGAAATAGCCCCTAATTTCCCCGCTACCCTTTGCACAAACCAGTTCGGCGAAATCGGCAGTTTCATTCTTGCCGTCCTAAATTTGTTTTACCTATTTTCGCTCACCAAAACAAGCACAATCAATTATGAGTCAATATAGTAAGTGGTATCACCCCTATAAATACGATGCTAAATACAAGAAGAAGGTAGCCTACTTTAGCATGGAATTCGCCATTGACCAGGCGCTGAAAATCTACTCCGGAGGCCTTGGGTTTCTGGCAGGATCCCACATGCGCAGTGCCTACGAGCTCAAACAGAACCTGGTCGGAGTAGGCATACTGTGGCAGTACGGCTACTACGACCAAACCCGCAACATGGATCAATCTCTGGGCGCTGTGTGGACAGAGAAAAACTACAGCTTTCTGGAAGACACAGGTATTATTGTCGATGTTCCCATTTTCGACAATGGCAGTGTAAAGGCCAAGGCATATGCCCTCAAGGCCGACACCTTCGGCAGTGCGCCCATCTATCTGCTGAGCACCGACATTCCAGAAAATGACTACCTGTCACGCACGATTACCCACAGGCTTTACGAAGACAACGAGCTGACAAGGGTTGCACAAAGCATGGTGCTGGGCGTGGGTGGCTACAAGGTGATTGAAGCCCTGGGCGGTGCCGACATTTACCACCTTAATGAAGGCCACGGATTGCCGGCCTTCACTCACATGTATGCGCAGGCAGCCGATAAAAAGAAGCTGAAGACCAAATGCGTATTCACCACGCATACACCGGAAAAAGCCGGTAATGAAGAACATTCCCTGGAGCTGCTGAACAAAATTGGCTTTTTCCCTACTGGCTGGAAGCAGGAAGAAGTAGATTGGATCACGGACAAATCGGGCAAAGTGAGCTACACAGTGGCTGCGTTGCGGCTGGCCAAAAAAGCCAATGCGGTGTCAAAAATCCACGCCAAAGTGTCGAAAGAAATGTGGGGCACATTTAAAGATACGTGCGAAATCATCCCCATTACCAACTCTCAAAATGTGAGCTACTGGGCCGACAAAGAGCTGAACGTCGCCCTGGAGAAGAATAATGACAAGGCTTTGATAGCCAGAAAGAAGGCGATGAAAAGCGAGCTTTTCAAAATTGTGGCCGACCAGTCGGGCAAGCTGTTTGACCCCAACGTGCTCACCATCGTGTGGGCCAGAAGATTTGCTGCCTACAAAAGGCCCGACCTGCTGCTCAAAGACTTCGACAGGTTCCGAAAGCTGGTTACCAACACCAAACGACCCGTGCAAATCATTTGGGCAGGCAAGCCCTACCCCAAGGACTACGGCGCCATCGACATCTTTAACCACCTCGTGAGGGTGTCCAAAGAGTTTGCTAACTGCACGGTGCTGACTGGGTATGAACTGGCGCTGAGCCGCTCACTGAAAAACGGCAGCGACATTTGGTTGAACACGCCCAGAAAGCCCAGAGAAGCTTCAGGCACCAGCGGCATGACAGCAAGCATGAATGGCAGCGTGAATTTATCGATTCAGGATGGCTGGATTCCGGAGTTCGGCAAGCACGGTGTCAACAGCTACCTGATTCCTGACGGCACCGACTTCAACAACCATCCGAAGCTGGATCAGGAGGACTTTGAGGGGATGTACAAGATCCTTGAAAAGGAGATTCTTCCTACTTACTACGACAAGCCTGAAAAGTGGCTGGAAGTGATGAAAAACAGTATGAGGGATGTGGTGCCGTATTTCAGCAGCCACAGAATGGCCGACGAGTATTACGAAAAGCTTTACTCATAAAGCAATTGGGGCAGTTGATTGGATCAACTGCCTTTATTTTTTCAACTGAACTTAAAAAGGCTTTAGGGCACAAATACAGCCTCCAGCACCGGCGAAGCGTCCTTTTTGCCAAGGGCCTTCAGTACTTTGAAATGGCTCGCCACTGCGTCCCGAAGCCTGCGCTTCGACTTATACGGATGCCCAAACTCCTCCGAGGTCTCTTTCACAATCTCGGAAAGTTTGTGGTAGTGCACATGACAGATATTGGAGAACAGGTGGTGTTCCACCTGATAGTTCAGCCCTCCTACATACCAGGAGAGTAACTTGTTGTGTTGAGCAAAATTGGCCGTGGTGTGCAGCTGGTGTACCGCCCAGGTATTGTAGATATTGCCGGTTTCGTCAGGCACAGGATATTCGGTACCCTCCACCACGTGCGCCAGCTGAAAAACTACTGCCAGAATGAAGCCGGCGATGTAGTGCATCACAAAGAAGCCTATCAGCACATGCCACCAGGCAAAAGGCAATACCAACATGGGTATTACGATGATGTAGGCGTAGTAGGCAATTTTGGTAAATATCAAGACTGACCATTCCTTCAGCTCAGTCGTCTTTTGTTTTTTGATCTGGCCGGCTCTTTTGTACCTGGTCAGGCGCTCAAAGTCTTTGAACACAATCCAGATAAACGACAGAAGCCCGTAGAAAAACCACGCATAGATAAACTGGAACTTGTGGAAGGGCTTCCAGTCGGTGTGAGGACAAAAACGAAGCACTCCACGTGGTTCAATGTCCTCGTCGGTTCCGTCAACGTTAGTGAACGTGTGATGGAGAACATTGTGCTGGACCTTCCAGTTGAATGCATTGCCGCCCACCATGTTCAGAGAATAGCCGAGCAGCGTATTTACCCATTTCTTTTTTGAATAGGCACTATGGTTGGCGTCGTGCATCACCGACATGCCAATGCCGGCAAGGCCAAACCCCATAATGGCACTCAAGGCATAAAACACATAGAGGCTTGAAAAAGAGCCTGCTACAATGACTGCGTAGGGACCGAAATACAGCGTAAACATGGCAATAGTCTTGAAGACCATGGCAGAGTTGGCATTGCGGCTAATGTTTTTCGTTTTGAAGTACTGGTTGACCCGGTGATTCAGAGTAGTGAAAAAGTCGTACTCCTTCGACACAAATTTAATGGATTGGCTCATGTAGCTTTTATTGGTGTTTAAGTGACCTTCGCTAGAATGAGTGATCCAATGAAGAGCAGCGATGTTAGACTAGATAAAAGGAAAATTGCTGGTAAGAATGAAAATAATGCGGGACGGCATCTGCAATATAGCCCTTATAACCCTGCATAGCTACACAAATCTGATATATCTGGCAGGCGGGAAATTACTTAAAGAATTAAAAATGCAGTCGGCGTTACCTTATGCTGAACTTCCGACAGATGTGGCAGGGGTGCAACACGCTACAATTTTCGATTTCAATAGCGCCAACTTTGGCCGAACATGTTGGGAAATCATGCATTTCTCATTTCTTTCTCACAATATACATACAATACTTAGTGGTTGACTTATGGCCTGATTCGTCATCTTCGTACCTGTAAACCAGGGATGAATCATTTACCGTCTCAAAATCTGGTTTTGAATTGCTTATTGCTCCCTTTAAAACCCTGACTTTGGAACCGGTATCCTGAACGCATACGCAAATCAAGCCATCGGCCTTTAGGTCGTTGGCAATTTTATTGATCAAAGAAATTTCTTTTTGCCTGTCACGTTGCTCAAAATGAAACATGGAGTCGAGCAATACAATGTCAAAATCACCATAGTTATCAAAATCATATATATCACTGGCCAACCCAGTGATTTTCAGGTTTTCTGCGTTGGATATGCCAATCATCTGGTCGATGCCGACTTTTGAATTATCGACTCCGGTTACGGTATATCCGAGTCTTGCCAGGGCTATGGCATCCCGCCCTTGTCCACAACCTAAGTCGAGGAGTTTTCCTTTGGGTTCGTGGTTTTTGAAAAACTCAACCAACTCGACATAGGGCGCTCCAAATAGATTTTCAGTCTCGTAGTACTTGTCGTAGTCAGCCATTTATTGATTTCCTGATTTGGTCTGGCGTTCAGCGCTCGACAGGTCATGCAGTATGGGGGTTGATAAGAACTACCGCCTTCCTCCTCAATAGCCAAGCTTTGCCAACCGTAGCTTTTGCGAAGGCTGACCAATGATAAAATTAACCGATGTGGCGGAGAATCCAAGACAACTAAACATTGACGTTTGGTTAAGCGCAAATTCATTTTTGTGTTAGCTGATTTGCATTAAAGTCGCTCGAAGTCATACCACCATTGCTCAAAGTTCTCCAATTCTTTGTCGGTCATACCGAGCAATAACTTAGAATAGTCTCTGTATTTTGTCCCAAGTTCATCCTTAAAGAAGCCAACGACAATTTTCTTTGTCTGAGGATGATCGATGTCCTTTAACTGAAATGTCGAATACCTTTTTATTGATTTAGGATATTGTTCCCGAAATCGAGCGTATTGGTCGTAATAATAATCTGTAATCTTGTCGCACAGTGAGTTGAGCAGGGTCAATGGTATTTGGTCAGACGAGATGTTTTTATAATGACTGAAGATTGTTTGTTTAAAATTGTCGTGTGAATCCATTTTTCATGTCAGAGGATTTGTCCCAGCATTGCAGCCAACGACCGAACATGATCGGCGGAATGTTGCGCACTTCCGTCTCCACTAGCAGTTAGCCACGCCGCTGATAAATTTAGACTTTGTGGCGGAGATTCCAAGCCCTGAAAACTGATGAAGCCGCCATTAATTGTTAGCGACGTGTCAGGGTCTCTTTTCGGGCTTTCTCGAATCGGTGCTGTTCCAAAAAGTTCGAAAGTTCACCGACCACTGAAGAATGCAATTGCTTAGAAATTGTTATCGTTTTACCATTTACCTCAATTCTTAGTTCTTTTGAGTGAATGCCAGATGAGCTGTCAAGAATGGAGAAATATCGTCTTCCGGTTATTTTTTCTGTCCGCTGAGTTGTCCAAAATAATATGTCATTTGATGTAGTCAGCTCGTCGTTAAAGAGGTCAATCTTGTATGATTTGAATACCATTAGTAAGGGAGCTAAGAAAATTGGAGTCATGCACAATGTAACCACAACTCTAAAGAGCCTACCTCTTGCGTAACTATCAAGTTGCGCAGTGAATCCCATGACAAATGGGGTCACATTCCAAATCGCAATGAAAATTCCGACTAAGAGAAGTGAATGCAGAAGGGCTGCTATTGCCTTGTTCTGTTTGTCTGCAATTATGATTTCGTTCCTCCAGAGCATTGATGCTGACCCTGCTAGGCAGCGTGGGGATTGTTAAGAGTTTCCGCCGCCGTCGGTACTTAGCCACGCCGATGAATAAAAATACACAAAGTGGCGGGGACTGCAATCCCCGCTGCCATTTCCTTGCAAGCGAAGCCCCATGATGTCTTAGTTGTGTTGAGGACATTATTCGCTCTACTTGCTAAAAAAAACAGTGTCAATACTGTTAGAGACATTAATTCGTTGAACTAGGTAATCCGATTTTGTAAACACTAGCACCAAATCCGGGCATCCGAAAATACCCCCTGAAATGTCAGAGTAGGAGAATTGTCCTGCCGAATCAGTTACGAAAAGATTCTGCGCTTGTCCACGCTCAAAATCCGAGTTATTCACGATCTGTACGCCTGCAATTGGTCGTTTGGTATCATCATCCACCACAATTCCTTCAGCATGTCGATGGCAGTCGCACCCGAACATCAGAAACAGCAAACCGGCGAAGATTCTCATAAGCCTTTTCGTCTTTGCTGTGTCGGTTCTTTGCATTATAGTAATTTCTTTTTTTTTCAATATTCAGGCCGAATCGTCAGACCAATGTGTCTAACCTCGGTAAAATGAGTATGGGAGTTTTATGCAGCTCCGATTCCACTACATCTTAGCCACGCCGAAATAAAAATAGCTTTTGTGGCGGACTTTCCAAGCCATCTGACCCTTGACAACCGATGAAGCCCACATTCATTTTACCGCTGTGTTGTGAGGCGTTTATATTTTCGGTATTTAGCTTCAAAGAAAACAAGGATAGCCAAAAGAACAAGTCCCACGATAAGACTCACAAGTCCTACTTTCATTCGCCCGTTCCAGAAATTACCTGTCGGAACGCAATCATATAGCACTTCTCCATTCCTCACGATCTCCTGTACCAGCTGGTTCACAGGCTCATTATTAGTTGCCCAGTTCTCCTCGAACGTCACCTGTATAACATCACCAACATTCACTCCTTGAAAAGACTTGTCTAGTATTGGTTTACCGTCTTCATCGGTTCCAATACCAAGTGGTTGTAAGTGGTTTGACAGCCTAAAATAATAAACATAGCTAGTAGCCTTGTATTTAATTGAAGTGTTGCCATGTTCTGTCACGGTTCCGGTTATAACCTTGAAATCATCCCTGGTTTTGAAAGAGTCTTTGATTAAGAAATACGCAAAGAACCAGCACATCAAAATTAATGATGAGAACGTCCACCTTGCTTGTTGATATCCCGCTGGATTAAACCTCATATGCGTTACTGCAATGCCTCACAACAATTCCGTATGGCCAATCGCCACATACCAATTATAACCAATTTTCTGCTTCTGCTGTCAAAATAGTTGGTTACCCCAATTAAAGCCAGTTTATCCGCTTACATCTGCATACTATGAATCTAATATACCACTGACCCTTCCTGCTCTGCCTGGTATACGAAAACTCACCTCCCATTGAAAACGGCACTATGTCAAAACATCGCCATGTTGACCGGAAATATAGCTGTGTTTCTAAGGTCTGCTACGCAACAAACAAGTTGGCGCTGGACTGCTGGAAAAAAGGGCATTTGAACGGCCGAAGCGGCCTGCGTTAATTAATTGCACAAAAACAATGGCAAAAAGACCAGTATTCCTGGGTACTCAATATACATATACCATCATAACCAAAAATTGAAGACCTTTGCAGTCTTAATATCATGAGGCGCCCTCACCCGGGGGCAGCGCTCTATTCACCGAACAATTAGTAACCTTTGGAAAACTTCTTCCCCAATCAACGATGGACGAGTGCAGGTGAGCCCGAATTGGGCGTGGGCATCGTGACCGAAACCAGTAAAGGCCGTGTAAAGCTACATTTTCCAGTAGCAGACGAAGTAAGGCAGTATACCGTGGAGAATGCTCCCCTGCGCAGAGTGGTTTTCAAACCCGGCGATGCCATTGCCGACAAGGACAAGCGTCCATTGGTGGTGGAGCGTGTGGAAGCGAACGGGCACCTATTTATCTATATCGGTCAGGGCAGGCAGCTGTCGGAAGCTGACCTTGGTGATGTGTCTGTTAAGCACGGTGTAGACGACCGCCTTTTTATGGGGGATGTCGATACACCAGAACTATTTGCCTTGCGCAGGAAGACGCTTTACTATGACCACAATAGAAGAATTTCGCCCATCAATGGGTTTGTCGGGGGGCGGATTGACCTGATACCTCATCAATTGTACATCGCCCATGAGGTGAGCGCACGGCACGCCCCCCGGGTGCTGCTGTCGGACCAGGTAGGGCTCGGGAAAACCATCGAAGCCTGTTTGATCTTGCACCGGCTGCTGTTGACCGGGCGTATTTCAAGGGTACTGATTCTCGTGCCCGACTCACTGGTTCACCAGTGGTTTGTTGAAATGCTCAGGCGGTTTAATCTATGGTTCCATATTTATGATGAGGTGCGCTGTGCTTCGCTTGATGGCGGTGCCCCCGATGGCAACCCGTTTCTGGATGATCAATTGATTATTTGCAGCACTTCTTTCTTAGCAGGCTCGCAAGTGCGGGCCAGTCAGGCGCTTTCTGCCGGTTGGGACATGCTGGTGGTGGACGAAGCCCACCATTTGGAATGGTCGGTGGACAAAGCCAGCCCTGAATATGGCATTGTGGAGCTTTTGAGCCGGGTGGCCAAAGGACTGCTGCTATTGACGGGCACCCCGGAGCAACTGGGCGTAGAAAGCCATTTTGCCAGGCTTCGGCTGCTGGATCCTGATAGGTATGCCGACTATGACACGTTCAAAAATGAATCGCAGGACTATAAAGCGATTGCCAATGTGGTAGAAGCACTCTCTTCAGGAAAGCCCTTGCAGGAGGCCGATACCCAATTGCTGGAATCGATATTTGGTAAGGAAAGGATAGCAGCGCTTGCTAAAGGCGGAGAGGTGGCAAAGGACAACCTTATCGAAGATTTGCTCGATCAACATGGGCCGGGCAGGGTGGTCTTTCGAAATACCCGCTCGGCAATGAGCGGATTCCCAAAGAGAATAGCGCATCTTGTGCCTATCAAGGCGGCTGAGCAGCCTGACTTGTGGGCACAGCGGTTGTTACAGGAATACGCCCTCGACTCAGAGACATCAGCGACTGATGGCCCATTGCAAAAGTTTTGGTTTGAAGAAGACCCCAGGGTGAGCTGGCTGGTGAAGCTGATGAAGAAGCTGAAGCCAGCAAAAGCAGTGCTGATTTGCCGGAGCAAAGAAAAAGTGCTGGCCCTGGAGGGGGCTATTGGGAAGCTCAGCGGCATCAAAGTGGGCGTTTTCCACGAAGACCTCACCATTGTGCAGCGAGACAGGAATGCGGCCTGGTTTGCCGAACCAGATGGTGCCCGCTTGCTCCTTTGCTCGGAAATAGGCAGCGAGGGCAGGAATTTTCAATTTGCCCACCACCTCATTTTGTTCGATTTACCAGCGCACCCAGAATTGTTGGAACAAAGGATCGGGCGATTGGACCGGATAGGGCAAACGGAAGACATCCAGATTCATGTGCCTTACCTAACGGGAAGCCCTCAGGAAGTGCTTGTCAGGTGGTTTCATGAAGGCCTCAATGCTTTTGAAGAAAACCTGGAAGGTGGCAACCAGCTGGCTCAGTTATTTGGCGAGCGGTTGAAGGAAGCCACACAGTCGGTTGGGTCACCCGAGGCAGTTGGCCTATTGAAATCACTTATTACTGACACGGCTGCCTTCCAGCAAGACCTCAAAAAAATGCTTGCCAATGGCCGGGATCGATTGCTCGAGATGAACTCTTTTCGGCCGGCAGTGGCTAAAAAACTGGTGGAGCAAATCGGAGAGGCAGACCTCGATGCAAGTCTGGAGAAGTACATGGTGCAGGTTTTTCACCATTTTTCTATCGACATGGAAGACCTCGGCCCCCGCACCTATTTGCTGCACCCTACCCAGGCCAACAAATACAAGTTCCCTTCGCTACCCGATGAGGGCATTTCCGTTACGTTCGACCGGAAACGGGCACTGGCCAGGGAAGACATGAGCTTCATCAGCTGGGACCATCCTATGGCCACAGGCGCCATGGACCTGGTGCTCAGCGACGGGGCAGGAACCGCCAGCTACGGCGTGCTTCGGGGCACAGGAGAGTCGGCCATTCTTTTGGAAGTGCTCTTTGTGCTGGAAACGTCGGGTGGGAAAAGCATCCATGTGGACCGCTTTCTGCCTGCCACTCCGCTGAGGGTAGTGGTTGACCATAGTGGTGAGGATGTAACCGACGACTACCCTACTGAACTGTTCGATCAGCAGCTGAGGCCCGGCCAAATTGACGACATGCTGGAAAATGATACATTGGTGGATGTCGTTCTGCCGAACATGATCAAGGCCGCTACAGCCCTGGCAGAAGAGCTCCGGGCCGACGAAATCTTAAACGGCCTGCAGCAAATGAGGCTGACCATGGACCATGAAATCGGGCGACTGACGGCACTTCATGCCAAAAACGAGAATGTGAGGCCAGAAGAAATTGAGCTGGCCCTCGAAGAACGGGCCAAACTTTCGTTGCTCATCAAAGATGCCCGTATCAGAATGGATGCCGTACAGCTTGTGAGGGAGGGCGATTGATTTTGCTCAGAATCGGTCAATAGTTCAAGCGCCCGCATGGACTCGTCACACTTGAGCGTCCCGCTTTCATTCTCAAAATAGCTGACCTTTAGGTCGGGATGAGTTAGTATTTACGGATAGCGGCGGGACGCCGAAATGATCAGCCCGCAAGCCTGCGTGGCGCTGCGGCCGCTTGCGGGATTGGGTATCTGATTCATTTTCATTGGGGTAATTTAAGTACCATCATTGCAAAAGCTGCAAGGGGTGTTACTAATGCAATAAGTCCCCAGATGTCCCATTTCACATACACTCTTTTGAAATGCTCCCAGTCAAAATCAGTCATTTGGACCCGCTCACTTGTCAGATTGTATAATTTCTTTTGCAAGGGAACAACCTGGAAAGCAAATGCCAGCCCTGAGATTGAAAACATAATTATAGACCATAAAATCCAACCAGTCCTGAGAATTGGGTAGTGCCCATAAATTGCGGCGAGGAAGCCCCCGGCCGTGATAACAATAACACCAGGAATAGTAAAAAATCTGTCTGCCCGGATGATTCCTTTCATCGTAAAATTGATGATTTTCAGGTCCTTTGTTTCAACAGCAATCCTCATCCAGAATAGTCCTGTTACAATATTTCCCAGGAATATCATGACGGCTATAAGGTGAACTAATTTTAGGTAACTGTAGTCCATATAGCTGTTTGTTTCTAGGTGATCAAACTTGATGTTTTTTGCCTGGTGTCTCGAGCCAGCGGTGTTACTGAAAATTGACAATTGACGGATGCCTGAATTGCGTGTCGGAGTTTTATGCAGCTCCACTTCAGTCAGCCACGCTTTGCCAACCGTAGCTTTAACGAAGGCTGGCCGATGAATAAAATTAAACTATATGGCGAAGATTACAAACCAGCCACATTAGTTCAAACGCCCGCATGGACTCATCACACTTGAGCGTCCGCTTTCATACTCAAATGGATTGACCGACTGAGGGGCTGAGTTAATATTTACGACTAGCGGCGAGACGCTGAAAAGATGAACCAAAAACCCTGCGCGGCCCGGCGGTGCTTGCGGGGTGGGGGTATTTCTGGCTTTTGTCAATTTTTCATTTATTTTACTCTGCAGGAACATTCGTGATGCTCACTAATGTATTTAATTGATTCTATACAGAGCTCTTTCAATGCTGTTATATTAATGTCTGAAAGTTTTTTTACATAGATGCAAGCTTTGCTCATTTTGAATTTACCGAGGTCGGCTAATGCATGTTTACTTCTCTCTGTGTCAGAATATACGTAAAGCGTAAGAGCTGCTTTTCTTGGTGAAAAGCCCAGAACTGGTGCGTCTCCTTGGTGTCCGCTTGCATATTTGTAATGATAGTTTCCAAAACCGATAATGCTGGGCCCCCACATTCTAGGTTCAGCGTCCGACCATTCTTGCATTAGCTCAATAAGTCGAAAACTGTCCTTCTTTTTCTGTTCAGTGTCGACAAATGAGTTTACAAAATCCATTACGTCTTTCCCTGTGTAGGTTGTCTTTGTTTTTGCCATAACTCCGATTTTGATCAAAGTATTAGCCTCGGTACCATGAGTGTGGGAGTTTTATGCAGCCCTTTTCCACTTGCGATTAGCCACTCCAGGCAACCGCAGCCTTAACAAAGGCTGGCCGATGAATAAAATTAAACTATATGGCGAAGATTACAAACCAGCCTCAATGGTTCAAGCGTCCGCCTCTATTCTCATTTAAGCATCCCGCTTTCATACTCAAATGGGTAGACCGACTGTGGGGCTGAATTAGTATTTACTGGTAGCGGCGAGACGCCGAAATGACCAAGCTCATGGCTCTGTACCGGCAGCCTCTACCCTGCTGTCAGTTAAGGGCACAACCGGGTGATCAAACGCAAACTGCTTACCTGTAACTAACCAGTATATTGGCAGCTTTTTGTAAATCAGGAGCCACTATTTCAGAAACCGGCGCAAGCGGGAATGGCTGCTGCCCTGGTCTGCCGATAAAAGCTGCCCGCCAACCGGCCCAAAGTGCCCCAGCCACGTCCCAGCCATGCGCTGCAATGAGCATACTGTCGGCAGGAGCTACTCCCATTTTTCTTGCAGCCCAGTCATACGTATCTGCAAAAGGCTTAAATTTCCCAATATCTTCCACACTTAGCCGGTCTTCGAAGAAGTCGAGCAAGCCTGAAAACTCAAATTGTTTTTTTACACCAGCATTTGATGAATTAGTAAATGACACCAATTTGTACCCATCTCCTTTTAGTTGAGATAATGCGGCCTTTACTTCCGGATGAGCAGGCAATGCGCTCATCGATTCGGCAATAGTCTCCCTGGCGGATTTTTGCGATATTGAAATGCCATTGTTAGCAGCCACCATTTGCAATGCTGCCGCACCAATGAAACCAAAATGTTCATATTGTCTGCCAGCTGTTGTCACCAACGAGTATTGTAGCATCGTCGTAAACCAAAGCGGAAGTAAATCTTCTCTCCCGTCTAATGCATCGCCTACGTGCTTTTTCATGGCTGTGAGATCGAGTAATGTTTCGTTTACATCAAAGAACAGTACTTTGGGCCGTGCAAGGGATATCATCACCGGGTTTGCTTCTTCCGGCCTTGTGTTTGAACTTGCCGTCGCCTTTGCAGCTGTCAATCCGGCTATTCCAGCCATAGCGGCCTTTTTCATAAACTTTCTTCTATTATTCGTCATCTATTTATTTCTTAAAAAGTAAATATTTAGGCTGGCCATAGCCATCATACTATAGCCATGAGGGGAGCCCTTAATTCAAAGGGTAAAATTTCTGCTGGCATGGCAAAGGGAAGAAATCAGACCTACCGAGCAATACGCCAATCAAATACTACCTTTTTGGCTACATCTTGCTCACCGCATTTATCCTCCACGTACTGTGTATGCCTCCTGATTAGTTGGTTTGGGCTGTTGCAGCATCCCACTTGTATTTTTCGAACACAGTGTCAACAGGGGTTCCTGCAATATGATTTACATAGTTGCTGATCACTTTTTGAGACAACCCCAGAATTATTTCCAGCAACTGACGTTCTTCATATCCGTTGGCATAAAATGCTTCCAGTTCCATGTCAGACACATGACCCCGGTTGCGGACAATTGAGAGTGTCAGTGCGTGCAGAGCTTGTAGTTTTTCGGTTGGCATTGGTTGGCCGTTCCTCAAGGCCTCAGTTATCGCCGGGTCAACTTTCATCATGTTGGCGATACCAGTATGGGCTGGCACACAATAATGACATTCGTGTTCCACATTAATGGTTTGCCACACCACTGTGAGCTCTTCCTTTTTAAATGACGATGATGTGAAAAGCCTGTGTAGTGTCTGATAAGCCTCAAGCAGGCCGGGGGCACCAGCTAATACACCATGTAGGCCAGGTATTCTTCCATTGGCTTTTAGCGAACGCTCTAAAAAAGGGACGCTCTCTTCCGGTGCCGTTTCTAAGTTGTGAATTTTCAGTGTACTCATTATTTTCTGTTTATTTGAGTTATTTCTAAACGATTGTTTAGAAATTGGTTAAAAAAATTAAAGATTCTTAAACGTGTTTTCTATGTAGTTTCTCAATTGTGGTTTGTCGAATAACCTTGAGGCAGAGGACAGTCCAACCATGGCAATAATCAAATAGTCTCCTTGCTCATTCACGGTTGCTGCGTCTTTTGTGAGGTCTTGCGCCAGGTTATTAATGAACAGTTGCCGTATTTCCTCAGTAAATTTTGACACTTCCTTTCGGATTTTGGGGTCAGCATCCTGGCTTAATTCATTTGCTGTGTTAGTAATGAGGCAACCCCTGCCGACCGTCGTTTCTCTGGAAAAATCGATAAAATCGTAGAAGTATTGCTTTAATCCTTCAATACCATTGGAGGAGGCCTTCAGTTTGCTCGTAATTTGCCCCAGCCGCTCCCTATAGCACTTTATACTTTCAAGGAATACGCCATTCTTGCTTCCAAAGCTCGCATAAATTGAAAACTTGTTGATTCCCATTTCTTTTTCCAGCATTTGCATGGATGTCGTTTCATACCCATTGCGCCAAAATAGGTTCATCGCCTTTTCAATAACTTCTTCTTCTGTATATGCCTTTTTCCTTGCCATATTTTAGGGTGTATACGACAAAACTAAACAATCGTTTAGAAATAAATGGATTATCTGTAATTTATTCTCGGGTCACCAAAAATGCGGCGCCCGATGTGCTGCTTATTTTAGCCCCCACTTCTCTTTTTTCCTGTTGGTATCGCCTTGTTTGTTGCGAAAAAACTTTGTCTTCCCTGTCATTATGGCGGCGCTCTGCCTCCATAAGCTCGTCGATGCCTCGTTCAAAAATCGTGGCGCTTGTTTCTCCGGCTTTCTCAACAATATTCTGATCACGAAAACTGAAGATTGCATTCGATGAGGAGCGTTGCTGCACAATGTCGTTTGACAAAAAATACCAAACCTAAGATGAAATATGTGATACTGAGATCAGAATGGGGGTTAGTGTTGAATGAGCGATTTTTAAATTTTGGAACTATCACATTATATTTGCCATGGCTTCGGTGCAAACTGAGGGACTTTCAAACATGATCAGATAATTTTTTCACATCTCACCGTGGCACAAATGGTTTCCTGAATTTGCTCAGAAAGCACATTCCCGCCACTCCAATTACATCAGGTTTCTGATCGGGGTTGTTCCTATTACGACGAAATATATCCACTTTGCTTCAGCGTGTAGCATAGTCATTTACAGGGCATAGGGCAACCCGGAAACTATTAAAATCTGATACGCCAGTTTCAGTATTGGCGGTTCAAGTATTTTTTCATTCAAACTGATATTCCATGCGAAAAATAATATACCACGTAGCCTCCACGCTCGACGGCTACATTGCCCACAAAGACGGCAACACTCAGGGTTTCCTTGAAGAAGGAGAACACGTTTCCGACTACCTGGAAAGCCTGAAGGAGTACGACACTGTCATCATGGGCAAGCACACTTACGAATATGGCTACAACTACGGCCTGAACCCCGGGCAACCCGCCTACCCTCACATGATGCACTACATTTTCTCCAGTTCGCTGCATTTTGCGCAGCCACATGAGCAGGTGCAAGTGGTTAGCGATAACCCAATCAACTTTTTAGCGGAACTTAAGGAGACAGTCGGGTCGCCGATTTACCTCTGTGGCGGTGGGCAGTTTGCTGGTTTTCTGCTCGGCCACAAGCTAATAGATGAGGTTAAGGTCAAGTTGAATCCGGTGCTTTTTGGGGAGGGCATCAAGCTATTCGAAGGCTGTGAGGAAACATATCGCATGCGTGGGCTTAATTCAATTGCTTATGAGGGTGGCGTCTTTCTTTTGAACTATGAAATAGACTACCTGTAACCATTTGTTAAACACCACCGAAGGCAGCACCACGGCAGCATTTTAACCTGTTTATGCCGTGGTGTTTCTTTTTGGCAAAAACCAGGCTTGATTCAACCACCTATTCCACTCCTCCAATCTCTTCATACAACTTGCCCGTGGCCCACTTGAGCTCTCCCAGGGAGCGGTTGTATTTCGCTTCAAGCTCGATTAGCTTGATCTGGCCCTGCAGCTTTTTGTTTTCCCGGCTGTTGACAAGAAAAATGGAGCTCTCCCCATTTTCGAATTTGGTGAGCTCCGCCTGCAGCATGCGCTCGTAGTTAACCTGGATCTGCCGCTGTTGATCAATCATGTCGTCCAGCGTATATACCTTGTTGTAGCTCTGCTGAATCTTGTTGATGACTTCCCTATTTTTTTGTGTGATCTTCAGGTCATACTCCTGCTGCTTGATCTTGACAATTTTAAGCTTTGCCCTTTCCTTTCTTAAAAGCAGCGGAAAGACAAAATCTACCCCTAGCTTATAGTTGTTATCATAATTGGCAATTTCCAAATCGTTTTGGCCTGCAAACAACATATTGTAATTAACATCAATCACAGGCTTCAGCTGGTCGCTGCTCAATTTCCTGTCCAGCTCAAGCACGCTGCTTTCTATGTTCAGCTTCTTGAGGTCAGGATGATTGGCCAAAGCCCAGTCGAGGTAGCTGTCCAGGTCCTGGGAAATGGTGCTGTCTTGATGAAAAGGGCGCAGTGCCACTACGTCGAGGCTTTCGGCCCAAACAAAGTTTTGCATGAGCAGGTTGCTGTTTTGCAAGTTGAGCTCCGCCTCCCTGAGTTCGTTGGTCCATTGCTGCACTTGTATCAGCATTTCCACACTATCGATCGTGGCATTTTCTCCGCTGATGGCTCCCTGCCTGATCCCCTCAAACCGCTGTCTGATCAGCCTCAGGTTGGTTTGCATGGCCTCCCTCTTTTTGTGGTTTTCGTACCACCACCAGTAAGCATAGTTAGCATCCAGAAAAAGATTGTTGAGCACATTGTTCGCCTCGTTCTCAAATGCCAGTGCCTCATACTTGCCTTTCTGTAGCCCAATGGTTCGCTCGTTTCGGATCAGCCCCTGCCCCACAGGCACCGAAACGCCCGCATAGTAGAGCCCGTCCGTGGGCACAGTGTTTTCGGGACTGAGGTACAAGCCCTTGTTTCGTTCGTAACCCGCCTTGAGGTCTACGTTGAGCAAGGTGGGCACCTGCACGTAGGTGTTCCAAATGTCGTAGTAGTTTTTCCCGTCAAAGTTTTTTCGGCTAAAGTCGGACACAAGCTTCGGATCGAAAGCTCCCCTGGCCTGATTGACGGCCAGGCTTCCCCGTGTATTGAGCAGTGTGGCCTGCCTGGCAATGGGATGGTACTTATTCACCAGGTCATAAAACTCCTCCAGGCTCAGCCAGCCTCCATCCGCAGGCTGAGACCACGCCAGGTGTGCAACAGACAAAAGCGCTAATATGATAAATAACCTCAGTTGTCTCATTTTGATTTTTTGTCGGGATTGTAGGCTTCCTCCTCTTTGTAGAAATCGGGAGGAAACCCATTCAAATTCCTCCATAGCTCGTACCAAACCGGCACTTTTTTAAGCAGGGCTATGCCATAGGTGCCCGAGCCCAGCCGCAGCAACTGCGGCCACTCTGCGGTATTGGGATCGGGAGCAACAAGCACCCGAAACTGCCCGTTGGGGCTGGCGGCCCTGTCGTAAGCCACAATGCGGCCAGAATAGGTACCAAAAGACATACCTGGCCACCCGTTGAAAACAAGGGCTGGCCATCCGTCGAACTGCAGCTGCACCTTACGCCCCTCTTCAATCAATGGCAGGTCAATTGGCCGCACATACATTTCTACTGCGAGGTCGTAGTTGACGGGAATGAAACTAAAAACAGCCTCTCCTTCTTTCACTGTTTCCCCAATACCGGTAATCCTTGCCTTCGTTACATAACCATCCTGAGGAGCAGTGATGTAATAAAACCCAGACCTCTTTGTGTAACTGGACTGCTGTATCGAGAGCTTATTGAAGTCGCCTTCAGCTTGCAAAGCGTCGGAAAGCGCCGACATGCGGTCGGATTTTGCTTTCGCAATTTTCTCCGAAAACTCATTTCGAACTACACTTAAATTAAGCTTTGCGTTGATGAATTCATTCTTGCTGGCCAGCCACTTGTTCTCTATCGAAATCTTCTTGTACAAAGCTTCCTGGAGTTTCTGCTTTCTCTGCTCCAGCTCCGTCAAAGACTTCAAGCCCTGGTCGTATAGCGTCTGCTGACGGTCGAACTGCCTTTGCGCTATTTCATAATTGACCAGTGCCGTTTCAAAATCGATGCTGTCCGATAGCACTTTCAGTCTCGACTGATTGAAGTAGTTTTCTGCCTGCTCTGTTTTCAATATTTGGTTTTTCTCCAGGGCCGCAATTTGCTCAGCCAGCGCCTGGGCTTTGCTCACATAAGTATCGATAGACGCCTTTTTTGCATCCGTTTGATTAGTCGATCGCTCAATAAGCATGGGATCCAAATATTCTGATTTCACTTCCGAAATAAATACGATGGTGTCCCCTTTGGTCACGAGTTGCCCCTCACGAACAAACCAGTTTTCTATTCGTCCGGTAATCATCGAATGGATGTTTTGTTCCCTGTTTTCGGGGCGCAGCGTAGTGAGTTTGCCCCGGGCCCTGATGTTTTGTGTCCAGGGGAAAAACAATATCACCAGAAAAATAAAGAGAAGCGCCGACAACAGGTAGACCAACCTCCGGGAAGCAGATGTTTCCATCACATCCTGATAGGCCGATTGGTCCTTAAGCACCTCATCACGGTTGATCGAATTATTTGAAATGTTTAACATTGGTCTACTTCTTTTTAGGCTTCGTCGCTTTAGCCCTGGTTTCTATGTCCACTATTTTCCCGTACTCCATGGTAACTACTTTATCACATTTTGAGAGCATGAGTGGGTCACTGGTAACTGCTAATAATGTCCATTTAGCCTCTGGATCTGTCAGTATTGAACTAATGTGCTTTCGGTCTTCAAAGTCCAGCCCATGCATCGTGTGATCCATCACAATCAGCTTAGGTTTCTCTGAAATGGTCCGAGCCAGGATAATTTTCTGTCGGGTGCTCGTCGACAGCCCCTGGCCTTCGGGTTGAATCATGGTATTGAGCCCTTTGGGAAGCGACCTGAAATACTCCCCGAGGCCCACCTCTTCTATGGCCCAAAGCATATCGTCAAGGTTGATGCCTTCCTTTCCAACAGTAATATTTTCCTCCAATGTGCCGTAGAAAAGATCCTGCATACCCAGGTTGTCGCCAATAAAAGAACGAAAACTCATAATGTTGATATCGCCCAGTGGTATGCCGTTGAAGTGGATCGAACCGCTATAGTCATTGTACAAACCTGAGAGCAACGCCAGTAATGTGGACTTACCCGATTGATTGACTCCTGTAATGCACACTTTTTCGCCCACGCCGACCTTTAGGTCTACGCCATTCACAGCAGGTCTGTCAGTACCCGGAAATTGGTAAGTAAGCCCAGTCACTTCCAGAGAAATACCTTTCCCTTTGGCGATTTCATTTAAATCAATGCCCTCGTCACTCTCCAATTCGATATCAGTTACCTGCCCTAGCTTTTCCAATCCCGTAAGCACGTCATACACCGTTTCCATACTGAGAATCAGCTTCTCAGATGAGTTAAGCACCAAAAGAATGATGATCTCAGAAGCAACAAATTGCCCCAGGTTGATCTCCTGATTGATGACGAGAATACTGCCCAGAATTAGAATGCCGCAAGTAACAATCGTTTTGAAGGCTACAATATTCGAAAACTGCAGGATGAGGATGTTGAAATGCTGCTTTCTGAACTTGAGGTAGTTGCTCACATAGTAGTTCATTTTATCGATGGGCAGGCTCGTCTTTCCGGCCAGCTTGAAAGTGCCCATCACCCTGGCCAACTCTTCAAGCCAATGGGCCACCTGGTACTTGTACTTCGATTCCATAATGCTGGTCTTTAGCCCTCTGGATCCTGTGACAAGAAAAATGAGGGACATCAGGCCAATGAGTACAATACCAAAGAAAACGAAGAAAGGGTGGTAAAAAGACAAGAGAATCAACCCGAAGAAAATCTGTAGTACCGACGTGGATGCGTCTATCAGGATCTTAGGAAGTCCCTTTTGAACGTTCAGTGTATCAAAAAAACGGTTCATCAGTTCCGGTGGGTAAAAGCCGGAGATGGCTTCCATTTTGAACCTGGGAATCCGGTAAGCAAACTCGAAAGACGCCCGTGTGAAAATGCGGCGCTGAAGCAATTCAGTAAGCGACAATTGAAGAATCTGTATGATGCCGGCGGTAGCCACGCCCAGCACAACGATAAATATCAGCAGCCCCCAGGACGATGAAAATTCAGCACTGGTGACAAAACCGATGATCGCCTGAACGCCAAGGGGCAGAGAAAGGTTGATCAGGCCATAGAAAATCGCATACGCATAAATAACGAAAATCTCCCGCTTGTCGAGCGACAGCATTCTGAACAAACGCTTGACAGGTGATAATTTTGATTCATCACCTATACTCTTATTTTCTATCTTGAGGCCGTCACCTTTCATTTTGGAAATTTTTTACTTCAGCAATTTAGAAATCAATACATCAATAAAGCGGTACACCTGATTTTCCACACTTTCTTCGCCGTCTCTCCTTATCTCGGTGAGAGAAGGCAAATGCAACGCAAAAAAAGCTTGCTGATGTGACGCTTCGAGAATTGTGGTGGCAACAGCATGGGGATACTCGAATGACGGGCTAATGGCCGAAATAGTCAAGGCAATTTTGTGGCAGAGCGATTTGAATCCCATGAAGAGCCCCTGGTTGTTGATCTCATCCACTTTTTTAGTGAGGTAGGTTTTGTCTGCCTCGCTCACCACCACATGCCGCAGGCTAACTGTGTTTACGCCTGGCAAATCCATGCTCAGGTTACTCTGGTCGGCATGGCAAAGAATTTTGATGATTTCTTTGAGCTTGAGTGCTTTGTCTTGAATATGATGGGTTTTGTAGTCGATCATATATTCCAGCCAAGCCCAATACCAGGAAGTGAGGTATACCAACAGCTTCAATTTGTTTTCAAAATACCGGTAAATCGATGCTTCGGTCGACCCAATGCTTTCTGCCAGCTTTTTGAAGGTAAACTCTTCAAATCCCAACTGGTCAAGCAATTCGATGCTCGCTGAAATGATTTTTCTCCCGAGCTCAGTAGACTGGGGATCTTTACTGTAATACCTCTCTCCAATTTGGATAGTAATCACTGACATGTGCAAAAGTAAGAGTATCCGTAACGATAGTATTACTATTACGTATAAAACTCCGAATTGTTTAATTATTTGCGAAAAAAATCTTTGGCACTTTTTCGGTAAAATGTCGTGACGCTTCTATTTCGCAGGAACCATAGCTGATTAAAATGGTTTTACTTTAAAGCAATACCAAAATTCATCTATGGAACTGATAGAAAGCCCATCCATTCAACTAATAGATTCATTTCAGCAGGTAAGAACACAGTCGGAAAAACTTTGCGAGCCACTCCAAACGGAAGACTTTGTCGTTCAGCCGGTTGTGGACGTGAGCCCACCCAAATGGCACCTGGGTCACACCACCTGGTTTTTCGAAACCTTTATCTTGCAACCCTATGTAAAAGGCTACCAGCTCTTCAACGATAGCTATAATTTTGTTTTCAATAGCTACTATGAGTCCGTTGGGAAGCGGGTGGTGCGAACCGACAGAGGGAATCTCTCAAGGCCAACGGTGGCCGACGTATTCGCCTACAGAAAACATGTGGATGCGCACATGCTGGCCTGGCTGGAAAACAGCGAAAGCATACCGGAGCGGGCTGCCACCCTTCTGGCGCTTGGCCTCAATCATGAGCAGCAGCACCAGGAGCTGCTCTTAACGGATATTAAGTACATTCTGGGTAACAATCCACTGCAACCACTCTACAGGCCATCGGTGGCTGAAAAATCGACTGCTGCCAATGACGTCTCTTTTTCTGAGGTACAGGAGGGCATGCACACCATTGGCTACCAGGGAGAGGGCTTCCACTTCGACAATGAAAAAGGCGTGCACAAGGTTTTCCTTCACCCCTTTGCCATTCGCAACAGCCTTGTTACCTGCGGCGAATACCTGGAGTTCATCAGAGCAGGCGGCTATCAGGACTTCCGGTTCTGGCTGTCGGACGGATGGGCCTGGGTGAAGACTGAAAAGGCAGAGGCGCCTATGTACTGGCACAAAATCGATGGCGTTTGGCACCAATACACACTCGGCGGCCTTCAGCCAATCGACCCCTCCCTTCCTGTCACGCACATAAATTATTATGAAGCAGAAGCTTTTGCCCGCTGGGCTGGACTAAGGCTACCTACTGAGTTTGAGTGGGAGGCCGCATCTCGTCAGCTAAGTCCTTCGGCTCCCTCCACTTCCAATTTTGTGGAAAGCGAGCGCTACCACCCGGTAGCCCAAAAGCCGGGCAACTTACAACTCTTTGGGGATGCCTGGGAGTGGACTCAAAGTGCCTACCTGCCCTACCCGTATTTTAAAACTGAAGAAGGCGCTGTGGGGGAATACAACGGGAAATTTATGGTCAACCAAATGGTGCTGCGGGGTGGGTCATGCGCCACACCTGCCAACCACATCAGAGCCACCTATCGTAATTTCTTTCAGCCCAATTTGCGCTGGCAGTTCACTGGCATCAGGCTCGCCAAACACATCTAAACCATCTATGGAAAAAGAACTTAATGAGGAAGTATTGCTTCCAACAGGCACCTTTGCGTCCGAAATAGATTCGGGCCTTTCAGCAAGCCCCAAAGCCATTTCTTCCCGGTATTTCTACGATGCAGAAGGAGACAGGCTGTTTCAAAAAATCATGCAACTGGATGAGTATTACCTCTCCAGGGCTGAATATGCCATATTTGAAGAACACAAGGAGCTGCTTCTTCAATATTTTGCCGACCAGGGAACTGCCTTTCATTTAATGGAATTTGGTGCTGGGGATGGTTGGAAAACCAAGGTGCTGCTGCGTCACTTCACAGAGCAACACGCAAAATTCGACTACCGGCCCATCGACATATCAGGCAATGTGCTTCAGGAATTGGAAAGCTCTCTCCAAACAGAGCTCCCGGCTTTGCAGGTACAAGGTATGGAAGGCGAATATTTCGAAGTGCTGAACCAAATGCAAAAGACCGACGGGCAGCGAAAGGTGGTGCTGTTTCTGGGGTCAAATATTGGCAACTTCAGGCAGCACCAAGCCATCAGTTTCCTCTCCTCACTCAGGGCAAGCCTGAACGAAGGCGACATGGTACTTATCGGCTTCGATATGAAAAAGGATCCGCATGTAATCAGGGACGCTTACGACGACCCCTGGGGTGTGACGAGAGATTTCAATATGAACCTGCTAAATCGGCTCAACAAAGAGCTCGGTGCCAATTTTGATTTGACAAAATTCAAGCACTATCAATCGTACGACCCGCAGTCAGGTGAGTGCAAGAGCTATTTAATTAGCCTTGCCGAACAAGAAGTGACCGTGCAGGCGACAGAGGCCACTTACTACTTCAAAAAATGGGAGCCCATTCATGTGGAGATCTCCAGAAAGTTTGATTTCGAAACAATCGATGAATTGGCTGCCAGCAGTGGGTTTGGTGTTGTAAAAAACCTCCGGGACACGGATGAATATTTCACTGATTCCCTGTGGGTGGCTACCTGATAGTTTACCGGAGAAAATCCTTTGTGATTAATTAACGCTCGTCTATCTTTGCACTCCCAATTGAAGTTTTAATGCGCAAGTGGTGAAATTGGTATACACGCTACTTTGAGGGGGTAGTGGGCGTTAGCCCGTGGGGGTTCGAATCCCCCTTTGCGCACTTCTTTTCTATCTTCCCAAAACTTTTATTTTTCACTATTTTCACGCATATTTGTGCGATAAATAACACGAAGATTCTTAGTGAAATGAGCCTAGATATTCCCCTTCTAAAAAAAATATGTGAAACTCCCGGTGCTCCAGGATACGAAAAAAGGATCAGAGACTTGGTCATCAAAGAGGTCACTCCTTTGGTGGACACGGTGGAGGTTGACAACATCGGCAATATCGTCTGTGTAAAAAAGGCTAAAAATAACAAGGACAATAAAAAGGTAATGGTTGCCGCACACATGGACGAAATAGGCTTCATTGTGAAGCATATTGACGATGCCGGCTTCCTTCGTTTTCATACGCTCGGCGGCTTCGATCCAAAGACACTGACTGCCCAAAGAGTTATCGTTCACGGCAAGAAAGACCTGATTGGCGTAATGGGCACCAAGCCGGTGCACGTAATGAGCGCTGAAGAAAAAAAGAAGCTCCCGGAGACCACCGATTTCTTCATCGACATGGGAATGGATAAAGACGAAGTGGTAAAATATATCAGCATTGGCGACTCCGTTACCCGGGAGAGGGAATTGATTGAAATGGGAAACTGTGTTAACTGCAAGTCGATTGACAACCGAATTTCCGTCTTCATTTTGATTGAGACACTCCGAAACATCAAAAATTTTCCTCACGACATTTATGGGGTGTTTACAGTTCAGGAGGAAGTTGGCCTCAGAGGTGCCCAGATAGCGGCGCACTCCATCAATCCCGATTTTGGCCTGGCACTCGACACCACCATTGCCTTCGATGTGCCAGGAGCGCAAGCCCATGAAAAGGTGACGGAACTTTCGAAAGGTGCCGCCATCAAAATCATGGATTCATCAGCTATCTGCGACTACCGAATGGTAGACTACCTGAAAAAAACGGCTGATAAAAATAAAATAAAATGGCAGCCTGAAATTCTTACTGCAGGCGGCACCGATACGGCCTACGTGCAGAGAATGGGTAAAAACGGCGCTATTTCAGGCGCTATCTCCATCCCTACCCGCCATTTGCATCAGGTAATTGAAATGGCCCACAAAGAAGACGTACAATCGTGCATTAATTTGCTCTCTTCTGCGTTATCAGAGTTAGACCAGTACGACTGGAGCCACTAACTATGAAAAGACTATTTCTCTTGCTGTTTTTAGTAAGCAGTGCTATGTCTGGCGGCTTTGCCCGGCAGCCCGCCACCGTGCAAATTACCGGTAGCCTGCTCGATAAAGAAAGCCTGGAGCCGCTTCCTTTTGCGACAGTGCTGGTGAAAGGCTCTTTCCACGGCACTATCACCAGTTCTCAGGGCCTCTTTACCTTGCTCGTCCACCCCACCGACACGGTGCAGTTTTCGATGGTAGGTTACAAAACCTCGGAGCTTGTCATTCCTGTAGGCATGACCGAAAGCCGCTATGCCATGCTGGAGTTAATGGAAAAGTCGACTGTAGTGCTCAAAGAGCTTAAAGTGTATCCGTGGCCAAGTGCATCACAATTCCATTCCGCCTTCCTTGGTGTTACCCTCCCACCAACCGAGCAGGACAAAACCAATAAGATGCAGAAAGAGCTCGAGGCCACGATGAGAAACTCCTATGAGTCGGAAAAATACTACGACGAGCAGCTTAGGAACCGGCAAATCTATCAGCTGACAGGTCAAATCCCCCCTAATCATTTTCTTGACCCGGTAAGGTGGCTGGACTTTATAGAGGAGCTGCGAGCGAAAAATAGAAAATAATTGAATCGCAGATAGGCGAAACACCGACGGCAAATCTGGATTCATTCGCCAAATGCTGGTACATTGTGCGTAATAAATGGCTTTGCTGTGAATACTACACAATCCTCCATTCAGTTCCGGCTAGTTAAACCAAGTGAGCTGGCAGTAGCCACAGCGCTACTGGAACAGGCCTCACTTATTGTTTCGGACATTTCGGAAAAAGTGAAGCTATTTGGCCTTTTTAGTGACAATAACCTACTGGCACTGGCAGGTCTTGAGGTATTTGAGAACGAGGCACTGCTGCGCTCAGTTTGTGTGTCTGCAAAAGAAAAAGGGAAAGGCTATGGACGGCAGATAATAAAGGCCCTCGAAAATGATGCAGGCGGGAACGGAATCACTGAGCTGTACTTGCTTACCACCACAGCCAGCAAATTTTTTGAGAGAATAGGATATAAAGTGGCCGACAGGAATACTGCATCCGATGCTATAAAAAATACTTCAGAATTTTCAGGTTTATGCCCCTCCTCAGCTGTTTTTATGCATAAAACACTTCGTTTGTAGTCTGAAGACGATAACTAATCGTATTTCTCATGGGGAATCCGCCGAAATTAGCTAAATAAGCATATTGATTTCCCATTCTTTCTATGTTGAGCCAATTGCCCAAAAGCCTACTCATCTTTCTTCTCATATTTGCTTGCGGTTGCAAAAGCCTTCGCTTACCATCTTCCGTTAAAATTCTGAGAGGTCCGAGCATGCCAACGGGCATATTTGAGATGGGCTATGCCACCGATGGAAAAATTATCTTTTCTATTGGGGGAACCACTTTTTTAGGCAGAGGAAGGCAATCGGTCGGGGAAGTCTATTTGTTTTCACCATTTGCAGGAGGGTGGGAAAAGGCTCATTTCAACGACAAACCGCTGGTAAAAGGGCATACCAACAGCGTGTACCTGCCAGATTTCAATATTATAGTTTCTACCGGCTTCACTGACATTCAGAAAGGTGATTTTTACACTTTTCCCCTGGAAATCCTTGACCTTAGAGACTATCATATCGACTACCTGCGAAGCAATCCCCACTGGGCTCAGGGAAGCCAGATAGTTCACTGGAATAGTAAGGCCTATGTCTTTGGGGGAATAGCTTTCGAAGAAGACGGATCCACTCATTTCTCAAATCGGATGCTTAGCTACAATCCCGCCTCCGGTGAATGGGAAGACCTGGCGCCGATGCCTTCCACACGAGTCACCTACGGAGCCGTCGTCGGCAATAGCCTGTATACCTTCGGTGGTTTTGATAACGAACACACATACGCAGACATATGGCGCTACGATTTTGAAGGAGACTTTTGGGAAACTGTCGGATACTTGCCTTACGGCGCCAGCCATTTCTCCGTCGCAGCAAAATATCCCTACATATTCCTTTCCAATGTAGGGCAGGAAAACAACATTATCGGCCGGGTGGACATCAGAGATGGCTCGTTCAAAGAGTTTGAAACCTGGATGACAATCGTCTCGCCAGGATCAGCAGTAGTAGGTGATTATTTGTACATCTTTGGAGGAAGCTGGGACGACGGACGAACTGCCAGCAACAAAACCTTCAAAATACCATTGACGGAGCTCATGGTGGAGGAGTAAAAGATATAAAGCTAATAAATGACGAAGCTCGGCAAAATAGCGAAGGTAGCCCTAAATCTGTCGGCCATATGCCTCTCAGCGTGCACTAGCCTCAAAGCGCCATCCGACATAACCGTTCTCAAAGGCCCTAATATGCCCACTGGCGTTTACAATATGGGATATGCCACCGACGGAAAGACTATCTATTGCATTGGAGGAGCCAATCTGTGGAAAACAACGAAACACGCAACCGATGAAATCTATCTGTTCTCGCCTGTTATTGGGAAATGGAAAAAAGGGAACTTTCGGGACAAAATAGCCGAAAAACAAGCGACTAGCAGCGTCTATCTTGATGATTTAAACGTGATCTTCTCGACTGGATTTGCCTATCTGCCAAAGCCTAATTTCTACACGTTCCCAATAGAAATAGTCGACCTGCAGGACTATAGCATTAGGTACCGATCGGACAACCCCCACATGGCGCTACAAAGCGGTGTAGTATATTGGAACAAGAAAGTGTATGTATTTGGTGGCCGCACCTTCGATAACGAGGGATCTCGCTTCTATTCCGACCACATGCTGAGCTTCGATCCCTACACCGATCAATGGAGCACCCTAAGCCAGATGCCAGCACCACGGGTTACTTATGGGACGGTGCTAGGAGACTACCTCTACACATTCGGAGGATTTGATGAGGAAAAAATCTACGACGATATTTGGCGATATGACTTTGTTGAAGATGCCTGGCAAGTGATGGGATACCTGCCTTACTCTGCAAGCAACTTTGGGGTATCACAAAAATACCCCTATATTTTCCTATCTAATATCGGCCACGAACAAAATATTATAGGTCGTTTTGATGTACGTAGCGGATCGTTAATGGAAATCAAAATCCCAATTACTACCACTTCAGCTGGCTCAGTAATAGTTGGGGATTATCTCTATATTTTTGGAGGAATGACAGATGGCGGCAAAACAGCTACTAACAAAACCTTCAAAATACCTTTGACGGAGCTGATGGTGGAGGAGTAATTGTAAACAACTACCCTAGTCTATAAAACAATTCTGTCCTCTATGCTCTCTCAGCGCAAATAAGCTTACCTTCTGCGTAAAAATTAAGGAACCCTGTAATTATAGCTCAAGAGCCAATACCTATTACCCAAACCAAATCAACCTAATGCCCCACCTTCAGTCGGATCTTCAGGCGCAATATATGTCGCTGGTAAAAGAGAATGCCGGCATTATCTATAAGGTCATACGACTTTATATTGATAATACTGAAGACCAAAAGGACCTGTACCAGGAGATCGTTCTCCAGGCATGGCATTCCTTTACGAGGTTCGACGGGCGTTCAAAATTTTCTACCTGGCTGTACAAGGTGAGCCTCAATACAGTGCTCACATTCAGGAGAAAAAACAGCAGAATACCTACTGATGATTTAGAAAAGGCGTCAGGCTACGCATTGCCTGGTGACAAAAATGATGATACAGAAATGCTCATGATGGCCATCAAATCGCTTGGAGAAACGGATCGGGCAATCGTTTCTCTCCATCTGGATGGTTACGAAAATGAGGAAATAGCCGAGATCACCGGTTTGACTAAGAATCATGTGGCGGTCAAACTCCACAGGATCAAGCAGCAATTGACCAAAAAATTAAACGGCTAAGGGTATGGACTTGAAAAAAACATGGGATAAAATGCAAATGGACCAGTTCTCCATGGGGATACTGGACGACAAGGATATTCTGGAAGCCATGCATAAAAAATCGCACGGCCCTGTCCAGAAAATACAAACCGGATTTACTATCAAACTGGCCTTTATTGTCGTATTTACATTTATTTTCCTTTACATCGGCATCAAAATAAAAGAGCCTCTGGTGAGTGGCCTGCAATTTTTTATGGCGGGCGTTTATTTCACTGCCTTCTTCCTATTCTTAAGCCAGAACAAACGAATTAAGGCGGGCATTCCCATGGACGAAGGTCTGCTGACGAACCTGAAAAACTACCATGCATTTGTGAGTAAAGTGCTGCGACAGGAAGAAAGGATCGCACTCTTTATCTATCCCGTCGCTCTTACAGCAGGCTTTCTTCTGGGCTTTACCACTCAGGCAACGCTCGATGAATTCTTCGAAAGTCGCACCGCTATTATTTTGCTTATCGCTTGCTGGATCGTGCTCACCCCACTCAGCCACCTGCTGGCCCGGTGGATGAACAAGGTGTCGTTCGGTAAATACCTGAATGAGCTGGAGTCACATATTGCTGAGCTCGAAAAAGAGTAGCATTCCTCATTGCACACTAGATCTCCTCCAGGTACCTGTGCACAAAGCTGATGGCCATGGCCCCCTCTCCTACGGCTGACGCCACCCTGTTCATCGCATTCATCCGCACATCGCCGGCAGCAAAAATGCCCGGTTGGCAAGTCTCCAGCGCAAATGGCTCTCTTGATTGTTTCCACTTCTTTTTAAAATCAGGGAACTGCACCAAATCACGACCTGTGGCAATAAATCCCTTGTCATTTTTGATGATAAGATCGCCCAACCATTCTGTGTAAGGCTTGGCACCGATGAAAATAAAGATCGCTCTCGCCTCTACCCTAGTCTTCTGGCCGTTCGAAATATTAGACAGTTCAAGATGGGTAAGCCGCTCATTCTCACCAAAAGCTTCGGTGACCTCAGTGCATGGCACGATTTCAATGTTTGGTGTTGCGTTGATCTGATCGATGAGGTAAGATGACATGGTGGAAGTCAGGTCTTCCTTGCGAACAACAATGAATACTTTTCTAGCAAATCTTGAAAGATACATGGCGCCCTGCCCGGCAGAGTTGCCTCCGCCTACCACAAACACATCGCCGTCTTTGCAGGCCGCAGCTTCGGTGGTGGCAGCTCCGTAATAGACCCCTGCTCCGGTGAATTGCTCCAGCCCTTTGGTATCCAGCTTACGGTAGTCTACACCGGTAGTAATCACTATGCTTTTCGCATGGATGACGCTTCCATTGGCCAGCGTGATAATTTTGTAGGGGTCTTTCACCTCCACCTTATTCACTGCTTGGGGTGATAAAAATTCCACCCCAAACCGGGTGGCCTGTGTGATTGCTCGCCTTGACAGGTCAGCTCCGCTCAGCCCGCTTGGGAAGCCGAGGTAGTTCTCTATTCTCGAGCTGGTACCTGCCTGTCCGCCTGGGGCACGTCGCTCAACCAGCAGGGTTTTCAAGCCCTCCGAGCCTCCGTAAACCCCGGCTGCGAGGCCAGCCGGTCCGGCACCGATGATCACCACATCGTACAGCTCTTCCTTAGCCCGGGGATTCAGGCCTATACTTTCAGCCAAAGTTTCGGCTGTCACTCCCTTCAGCACCGTGCCATTATCCAAAACCACAGCGGGGAAATCCTGCGCAATCAAAGCATGCAGGGCAATAAGCTCTTTGGCTTTCTCATTGGTTTCCACATCCAGCCATTGGAAAGGAAACAGGTTGCCGGAAAGAAAATCCTTCAGTGAGTGGGTTTTAGGGCTGAATTGGTATCCAAGGATCCTCAATCCGTCAAAATCCGGAATATACCCGGCTTGCCACTCGTCCAGAAGGTCGTTGAGGATCGGAAAGAGCTTTTCTTCAGGTGGATCCCACGGCTTCATCAGGTAGTAGTCGAGCTGCACATCATTGATGGCCTTGATGGCTGCGTCGGTGTCGGAATAGGCAGTTAACAACACCCGCTTTGCTTCAGGAAAGATCACTCTGGCCTTTTCAAGAAAAGCTACGCCCTCCATTTCGGGCATGCGCTGGTCGGAGATAAACAGGGCCACCTCCTCCCCTGCCTTTTTGATATCCAGCAGTACTTCCAGCCCTTCATTGGCCGACTCGGTATTCATAATCCTGTAGTCGTCACGAAACTCGTTGCGCAAATCTCTGCGTATCGCTTTTAGCACTTGTGGGTCGTCATCAACTGAAAAAATAACTGGCTTCTTCATTGGTTACTTGTCTTTCAATGGGATACATACGGTAAAAATAGTTTCACCCGGACGGGAGGTGGCCTTTAGTGTGCCATTGTGTTGTTCTACAATATTTTTGGCTATTTCAAGCCCGAGTCCCGAGCCCTTTCCCACCTCTTTGGTAGTGAAAAATGGGTCGAAAATCTTGCCTAGAAGATCCGGGGGAATGCCAGGGCCGTTATCGATGATATGCACTTTCACAAACTCTCCATCCTTTACCGACTTCACTGTTAGCATCGGCGAAGGCACTCCTTCCAGCGCATCAATGGCGTTGTCGATAATATTTGTCCACACCTGATTCATTTCTCCAGCCAGCAGATTAATGGGAGGAATTCCTGAAGCCACGTCGATGGCCAACGAAATATTGGCTTTCCTGATTTTGTGGTCAAGCATCGTCAGCGTATCCTTGATGCCAATGTGGATATTGGTAGGGGCTTTGTCGTGCCCCCTGTCCATGTGGGAATACGATTTCACCGACTGTACCAGCTTGGAAATGCGGGTGGAGGCCTCGTTGATATCGCCAACCATGCGTTCGGTAGTCAATACATTGTCGAGCCAGAACAGCACAGGCAGAAGCTCTTTTTCCGGAATATACTCCCGAACCATATCCAGTTCTTTAGGCCCTATTCCATATTCGATAAAGTTTTCTGCAAGGTCGTCTCCCCCTTTCAGGTCATTGTCGTCGAACCAGTCCAGAATGTCTTCTTCTTGTTTATTTCTCTCTCTCAAGCCCAGGCTTTGACGCCCTGCTTTGGCTTTTTCATAGAGAATAGCATTCACGGCATCTACTTGCTCCTCTTCAAGCTTCATCGATATCACCTGCTTGAACCTTTCCGGGGTGTAGGCCAGGTGCTTTTTGAGTTCATCGGAACTTCTGACAATTGCTGCGGCAGGGTTGTTAAGCTCATGGGCGAGGCCCGCAGAAAGCTTACCAAGGGCCATCATCTTTTCATTTTGCCGCTGCATAGAAGTAAACTCACGTACCCTGGAGGTCATTTGCTGCACGAGCTTCTCGGTCAAATCATAGTGTGTACAAACAAGCTCTTTCAACTTTTCTCTGGAAGTAAGAAGCACAGTGGTTGGCTGCATCACCTCTGCCGAACCAATAGCAGTCTTTAGCCTTGAGAATGGTAGAAGACCACTGATATCTGGTGGCTCAAGCTCAAAAAGCTCCCGCTTCTGGTTATTTTGTGTAGAATAAGCCCTTGCCTTTCCAGAAAGGACAATCATCATATGATCTGTAGGTTCTCCCTTTTTGAACAAAAACTCGCCTTCCCGAAAATCCCTGCGTTCAGAATTGTCGATCAGCCACTGCAACTGGTCATCCGACACCCCCTGGAGGCTGGGGTTCTCCTGTAGTGCTTTTAATAAATCCATATTGATAAATGATGGTTCGAAAGACACCTTTGGCATTGAACAAGGTTTGCGGCTTCTTTCAATTTGGTATCTTTCACAAAAGATATCACCAAAATGCTAAAAAGAGATTCTTTAGTTCCATTTCTTATATTTTCTGTCTGTTTCCTCCACAGCTGCGAAACCCCAAAGCCTGTCAGCGAAAACATACCCGGAATTAATGCAGATGCCTCCTCACCAATCTACACCACCTACGCTGCCGCCAGAGATCGCTCCGCCTTTGTCCTCGATGAAGGCTATGAGTTCGTTTTTAATGATGACGAAACATCCCCTGTTTTTACTTCAGACACAGGTGGAGAAATTGGTTTTTCTTTCGCAACAAAGGACAGTTGGATTTATAAAACGGGTGACTACGCACAAAAACCAGTCATCCAATCGTCGTTTCCTGATGAAGTGAACTTTTCATTTTCGCCTGTTAATGGAATTCAAGTAAAGAGTAAGTTTCTAGTGTACAGCTCTGTGTCTGCTGTACTGGAATGCACATTTACCAACAATACCGATTCTACCATTTCTTTTGACTACATCCCTTTTGTTCAGGGAAATAGCAGACTTTTCAATGGCTATAGGGTCGTGGACGGGGCACTACACTTTAACCACGAGGAATTCCCAGACACTTGGACGGTTGGACATAAAGTGCCCTATACCGATTCGCTGAAAAACATTTTCAAAATGTCGGTAGTACCGGATCAGCTTGGTGCTTTCAGCTCTTTTTCAGAGGAAGCCAGCTATTTACCCTGGAAAGTATTACCGGAGAAAAACCCAGTGACAGAAGTAAACGGCAGACTTTACAACGAGGGTGGCCAACGGGTAATGACGCAACTTCCTGAGGTGAGACTCCAGGCGTATGTTGACAACGACACAAAACATCTTTTGACTGAAAGCAGCCTCGTCTTTGGGAGCCTGCAGGGCGCATTGAATTCAGACGGCTATTTTCGCATGGAACTCAGTCAACTACCGGGCACTGGCGGGGCTTCACAATACACACTTACCGCTGTCGATGAAACATTGGGCATCGTTGCGCAGCGAACCGACTCCATCCCGTCGGCACGCACCCAGTTTTCAGGTAGCCTGCGACCTTCTGACATCAAATTACCAGCTGCTCCACAAAGATTTGAAGTGGTTATGCAGGAAAAAAACAGAGCGGCGCTCAGCTGGAGCAAACCATCGGATGGCAGCCAGGTTATCATCTATAGGAAAAAGGAAAACGACAGCTACTACACGCAATTTACCAGGCCGCTATCCACCTCCAACCTGATGGTGCAGCTGCCTACCGATGATATCTATTGCTTCGTGGCAGTGGGTGCCGGAGCAGGTGGAGAAATCGGGATGCACACCCGGGAGCGCAACACCCTGGGTGGCCGTTCGCTCAAACAGGCAATTGTGGCCAATGACTGGAAAGACGACAGCCTGAAATGCTTCAAAATAGCGGCGTACAGCAAAAGTATCACACTAGCTCCTGGCGAATCGACCAGCATTCGGGTAGCAAGGTCGGTGGCGCCTTTGAAGGAAAAAACGGCCTGGAAAGAGGCAGAAAAGCTTCTGGATAAAGACTTCACTCTGGACATGGGGGGCAGGCTGGCCTACCTGGAAAGCATGCCGGAGTTGCCAGGTCTTTCAGCCGACCAACAGTTGCTATATCTGTCGGGTTGGAACATGATGCAGCAGGTGTTTTATCCGGCTGAGGGAAAGAGTAGCTACCCATACTACGTTTTCAGCCGGGAGCCCGTGTGGGGCTGGGGCCATGGGGGGCAGGTGTTTCATGAAAGCCTGACCATGCTGGCGCTGGCACTACAGGATCCGGAACTGGCTATGAATTCCCAAAGGGTGTTTAAAGAGAGGCAGTATGAGAACGGTTATATTAACTACCGGACGGGTGGCTATCTGGATGAAATCATCGAGCACGAGGGTGAGCTCACCTCCTCGGCGCCATGGTATGCCTGGATCAACTGGGAAGTATATAAAATCACGCAGGACAAAGCATTTTTGGCGGAAATGTATGAGTCGAGCAAAAGGTTTTACGAGTTCTATGTTACCAACCGGGACAAAGACGGTGATGGGCTTTGCGAATGGGGCGGGCACGCCATATTGGAGTCGGTGAGGGATGCCGATGTGGCCGTATGGGACGAAGTGGGCTGGCCTGCGAACTTCGAAGCCGTTGATCTCAACTCCATGCTTGTGATGGAAGCGAAGTCGCTGGAGCAAATGGCAGCTGCTTTGGGAAAAACGGACGAGGCTGTCCGATGGAAAGCTGACCATGAGCAAAGAACTGTACTCATCAATGCTACTTTCTGGGATGGAACGACTGGATTTTACTACAATTCCGACAAAGTGGATAACGACTTTACTTTTGAAAAAACCGACGACCTGAAGCGCATGGAAATTATTGGCTTTTTGCCAATGTGGGCTGGCATTGCTTCAAAAGAACAAGCTGCCCGACTCCTCGAACATCTGACCAATCCAGAGAAGTTTTGGCGGCCTTATGGCGTGCCCAGCCTTGCGGCAGATGACCCTTTTTACAACGACAAAGGTTACTGGAACGGGCCAGTTTGGGTAGAGTGGGACTATCTGATTCAGCGTGGATTGCAGAACTACGGGTATGACGCTGAAGCAAGGGAATTAGTAGATAGGGTTTCGGCGAGTATGATCTATCAGCTAAAGGAGAACCACAACCTGTGGGAGTTTTACAGCCCCGACACGCCCTGGGCCGGCTATCATCGCACCTATATTTGGGCGGGTATCGTAAACAGAATGATGTGGGATGTGCACAAATGAAGAGTAAGCCCAGCCCCGAACATCACGACCCCAAGCATGATAGGAACTATCAGTGAACAGCGCTCATATTAAAAAGCCATTAAATCGGTGTCGTGCTATTCCAAGTCTGGTTAATTACTTCTAACTAGTAGTAATTAACCCGATCCCATGATCTTAGCGGAGTTATTGCCCTCAGGCTACAATCCAGTGCTGGTCTTTACCATTGTACTGCTGATTATTCTCCTTGCACCAATGGTCATGGAAAAGCTTCGCATGCCCGGAATCGTCGGGATGATCCTTGCCGGAGTGATATTTGGCCCTTATGGGCTCAATGTGCTTGAGAACAATGCGGCTTTTCGGCTTTTTGGCACAGTCGGCCTTCTGTATTTAATGTTCGTGGCTGGGCTGGAGATGGACATGAACCAATTCAGACAAAGCAGGATGAAGAGCCTCACATTTGGCCTGCTCACGTTCACTATTCCGTTGGCCATTGGCTTCCCGGTTTGCTACTACCTCCTGGAATACAATTTTCTTGGCTCTTTGCTCATCGCTAGTATGTTCTCCACGCATACGCTGATCTCCTACCCGATCGTTCAGAAATTGGGCATCACTAAAAATGAAGCTGTGATCATTGCCATCGGAGGCACCATCATCACCGACGTTATGGTGCTTGTTTTGCTGGCGGTAATCTCCGCCACTGCCAGTGGTGAATCAGACGTCATGGCCTGGGTAAAATTCGGCGGGCTTTTCATTGCGTCGTCTCTTATCGTTTTGATGGGCTTTCCTGCGTTGGCCAGGTGGTTTTTTCATCGAATAGAAGGAGAGAAAGTCTCACACTATATTTTTGTACTGACTCTCGTTTTTATCGCCGCTTTGCTCTTTGAGTTGTCTGGCGTAGAACCCATCATAGGCGCCTTTCTGGCTGGCCTTTCCCTCAATCGGCTAATTCCCAAAAGCTCACCTTTAATGAGCCGGATTGATTTTATGGGAAATGCACTCTTTATTCCCTTTTTCCTAATCAGCGTAGGCCTGCTGATCAATATACCCGCCATTACCTCGAGCATGGAGACTGTTACCATCGCTGTCACGCTGACATTGGTGGCGCTACTCGGCAAGTGGATAGCCTCTTTGTTTACACAAAAAATACTCGACCTGCAAAAAGACCAACGAAACCTGGTTTTTGGTCTAAGCAGCTCCCACGCCGCAGCTACTATTGCTGTGATTTTAGTTGGGTTTCGCCTTGGTATCATTGGTGAAAATGTATTGGACGCAACCATACTCCTCATTTTTATCACCTGCCTTTTGGCATCATTGGTTACTGCCAGAGCAGGAAAAAAAATTGCCATCAAAAATTTACCCAGCGCTACATCCACAGCGCCTTTGACGGAGCGAATACTAGTACCAATTTCCAATCCCGCTACCATTGAATACCTGATAGATTTCGCCTTGATGATCAAAACTCCGACTTCGATAGAACCGGTAGTGCCCTTTGCAGTTGTGCATGATAATGACGAGGCCCACACTAATCTGGAAAACAGCCGAAAAATACTTGACAGGGCAGCGAAACACGCATCGGCCAGCAACAGCCTGGTGAATTTGGTCACCAGAATCGACATCAACGCATCAAGTGCCATCAGCAGGGCCTCCAGGGAACTTGGCATCACCGACATTGTGATCGGCTGGCATTCGAAGCAAAAAACAGCGGACAAAATATTTGGAACCACGCTTGACCGCCTGCTGAAACAAACCGGTCAGATGCTCTTTGTGTGCCGACTTGTAACACCGCTCAACGCCTATAAGCGGCTAAAGCTCTTTATACCGGAAAATGCTGAGCTTGAGAAGGGGTTTGAAGATATCATTCTAAAAATCATTCGTGTGACGAAGCATACGGAAGCGAGTCTGCTTATCTCAGGCAGCCACGCATGCAAAGCTTCCATTGAGTCACTGTTGCAAAAAAACAAAACCAAGGTTTCGATAAACTGGAGTGTCCCCGAAGGTAGCCTCGATACGCAGTCTTTTTTTCAGCTAATTGCTCCACAGGAAATGGTCGTTTTGATAGGTGCCAGAGAAGGCTCAATCTCTTACGAGAAAGAATTTGATTCGCTGCCGGAGATGATCACCACGCAGTTTTCATCAACCAATATTATTATCGTTTATCCTGCACAGTAATTCCACAAAAGTTATCGCTAAAAATGACTTTAGCTAACCCTTTGAAAACCTGTTTAGCAAGGTATTCGACGCCCACCTTCATCACTTTCAGCTAACGGTTTATTTCAGAATTCCTTATATTCCCAAAAAACTACTTAAACATCGATTTTAAAAGATAGACACATGAAAAAGATACTTTTCAGCGCCCTTGCTGCCTTCGTTGCCATGTCGGCTTACGCCCAACAAAAAGGTGATCCAAAGCTCACGGAATTTTATGAGCCAGTGCCACCGGTGGTCACTCCTGGCGATGCTCCATCCGATGCTCCGTCTGATGCCATAGTTCTTTATAACGGGAGCGACTTGAGCGAATGGGTAAGCACCAATGACCCTTCGAAGCCCGCTGGCTGGACGAGCTTAGGTGGTGTGATCACTGTGGACAAAAGCCAGGGCAATATCCAGACCAAGAGAAGCTTTATGGATTACCAATTGCACCTGGAATGGTATCAGCCAGTGGGCATCACCGAAACCGGACAAGCCAGAGGCAATAGTGGTCTTTTCCTGGCCAGCACCGGCCCTGGCGACGATGGCTACGAAATCCAAATTCTTGACTGCTACAATAATGCGACTTACGTAAATGGTCAAACGGCCAGTATCTACAAACAAGGCGTGCCACTTGCCAATGCGTGTAAGAAGCCCGGGGAGTGGCAGGTTTATGACGTGATATGGACGGCTCCCCGCTTTAATAGTGATGGTTCTTTGAAAAGCCCTGCAAGAGTGACTGCTTTTCACAACGGTGTGTTAGTGCAAAATAATTTTGAGCTAAAAGGTGGTACTGTTTACATCGGACAGCCTTCTTACAAAAAGCATGGTGCTTCGCCTATCAAACTTCAGGCCCATGGCGACCCAAGCAAGCCGATCAGTTTCAGAAACATTTGGATAAGAGAGTTGTAAAAAGGACGGACAACCGGAGTCAGCCGATTGAAGAGTTGCCAGCAGAAGCTACTGCTGGCAACTCTGAATTTTGAAATACACCATTCAGCTCAATTTTGATCAACACAAATAATATTTCAACCATGAAAAACATACTATTCAGCGCTTTAGCCTTTCTGGTAGCCTTTGGGGCTTGCGCACAGGTGAAAGAGGGTGAAGACCCAAAAACAACAGAAGTTTGGGAGCCAGCCGTGAAGAAAATAACTCCCGGCAAACAGTACGGTGCCCCGCCGTCAGATGCCATCGTCCTTTTTGACGGGAAAAGCCTCGATAAATGGGAATCTGGAAAAGGCGGCCCTGCAGAGTGGACGGTTGCCGACGGCGCTGTGACCGTAGCAGCTGGCAAAGGAGTAATCCAAACCAAGCAGAAGTTTGACAACTACCAGCTCCACATTGAGTGGCGTGCTCCCTCCGAAATAAAAGGCGAAGGCCAGGGCCGGGGCAATAGCGGTGTGTTTATGCAGGGCATTTACGAAGTGCAGGTGCTCGATAGCTACGAAAGCCGCACCTATTCAAATGGTCAGGCGAGCAGTATTTACAAGCAATCGCCTCCGCTCGTAAACGCCACAAGGGCGCCAGGCGAATGGCAAACCTATGATATCATCTACACTGCTCCTGTTTTCAACGACAAAGGGGAAGTAGTGCACGAAGCAACTGTAACTGTGCTGCACAACGGCGTGGTCACTCAAAACCATACCCGCATCTGGGGAAACACGGCCTATATCGGGTCGCCAACCTACAAAGCCCATGGCAAAGGCCCGATCATGCTGCAGGATCATGGCAACCCGGTAAGCTTCAGGAATATCTGGATACGGGAGATGTAGTTAAAAACGTCACCCCGATCCGCAGCGCAAGCGAAGTGAGGGTCTCCCGAACTGGACTCAGTCTACATTTGGGAGAACTACTCCTTCTACGTTAATCGAGGTGACGTTCATTTTTAATAGCTCGTGGATCAAGCCACCGCAAACCATTTCTTCGGCCCTCTGTATAAATTTTTCCCTTCCGGATTCTATTTCGAAGTATCTTAACGCTTCATCTAACCCAACCATCCATGAATAGACGTAAATTCTTCGACCAATCCATTAAAGCAACTGGTGCCGTAGCCGCCGTTGGCCTCACTGCCTGCGCAACTGAAGACAAGCCCAAAGAAACAGCATCAGAAGCAGGGCCGTTTGACTACCTGAAGTCGATGGTGGACGACATGAAGCCGATCAGCAATGAAGAAAGGAAGCAGCGAATAGAAAAAGCGCAGCGGCTGATGGTGGAGAATAAAATCGACGCTCTATACCTGGAGTCAGGCTCTACGATGGTGTACTTCACAGGCATTAAGTGGGGACGTAGCGAACGGATGATGGCCGCCATTATCCCTGCCAAGGGAGAGCTGGCTTATGTGTGTCCAGCGTTTGAAGAGGAGAGACTGAAAGAAAGAATTCTTTTTGGCAACGACCTGAGGGTATGGCAGGAGCACGAAAGCCCTTACAAACTTGTAGGCAGCATTCTAAAAGACAATGGCATTAGTACTGGCAAAATTGGTGTTGAAGAATCTGTGCGGTTTTTCCTTTTCGACGGATTAAGAAAAGAGCTGCCGCAGATTCAGTTTGTAGATGCCTTTCCGGTAGCAGCTGGCTGCCGCATGATTAAATCTCCGACTGAGTTGGCGTTGATGAAAAGAGCCAACGAAATCACCATTGAAGCTTACAGAGCTGCGATTGCTGTCATGAAAGATGGCATGTCGCAATACGAGTTCAGCGGAAACATCTCTGCGGCATTCAAAAAGCTGGGAGTGTCCGGCGGTGCCAGCGTGATGTTTGGAGAGTGGGCGGCCTACCCGCATGGCAGCCAAACGGCTCAAAGCATGAAAGAAGGCGACATCGTATTAATGGACGGGGGCTGCAACCTGCACGACTACTCATCGGACATTACCCGAACCACGATCTTCGGCAAGCCCACACAGCGTCAAACTGACATCTGGAACAAAGTAAAAGAATCACAAACAGCCGCTATGGCAGCTGTGAAGCCTGGTGCTACTTGTGGTTCCATCGACGATGTAGGCCGCAAAGTAATTGAGGATGCCGGCTTCGGGCCAGGCTACAAAAACTTCTTCCACCGCCTGGGCCACGGCATTGGCATGGATGGGCACGAATGGCCTTATTTGGTGAAAGGCAACGAATTGAAATTGCAACCCGGCATGTGCTTTAGCGACGAGCCCGGCATCTACATTTACGGAGAGATTGGCGTGCGCCTGGAAGACTGCTTCTATGTGACCGAAGACGGCGGGCAACTGTTCACGCCGCAAAGTATTAGTATTGAAGAGCCGTTTGGGGTTTAGTCTCAAGATAAAGACTTTGAGTTGCCGATAATTTGTCTGGGCATCCTGAAATATTTGTGCCCAGACCTGCTGGTCTAGTCAATTAATCTACTTCGTCTGAAAACCGGGGGTTGATGAAGCTATTGTTGATAGATCCAAAACGGTAGTTAATGCCAAACCAGGTGCCGTATTCATAGCCTGATGCCAGTTGTTTACGACGGGCGAGTACATCTTCAACGCTCGATTCTCCTTTGGCAATGAACACCTGGTTCCTTGATAAACTTCCATAGAAATTGACAAAGAAGCTCAAGTTGCCTTTTACCCTCACGTCAGCGTTTAGATCAATCCGAACACTATTTTGAGACCAATCGTGGAAATAATTGAAGTAGGAGGCTGTTGAACTAAGGTTACCCCATCTCTGCTTAAAGCTGACGACCGCCTGCGCTCTGTGGCCGTAAAGCCATTCGTTATTTTTGTCATAGATGGTTTCCTCATAATAGCTGTTATTTCTAACGTCAGCCATATACGAAAGAGCAAAATACTTCGTATTTACCTCCGAATAGGGGAAAAAATTATACTCAATAGCTGGCCTTGCTCTTATGCTATGCTGGTAATTGGAAAATGTACTATTTCTAACAAACAAATAGTAACCGTAGGACCAATGCTCACTAAAGCTATTGACAAAAAGGTGATTGAGGTACCAGTTGGAGTTTCTCACAGAATAGGATTCCAGCGTCCCATCATCATTTACATATTCAAAATCTGATCGTTCCCTGCCATATCCTACTCTCAGCTCGGTTCGATTTTCCGGCACCGTCCGATTGACAGAAATATAACTATTCAATTCAGTCTCCTTGTAGTTTTGATCCTCACTAAGGTTACCTCTTCCTCCCACACGAAAGACCCAATAGTCCCATTTATCTTCAGCTCTCGATGCCTCATATTCGTCAGGATCCATCCCATCAGCTTTCATGGCAACAATCATTTCATTGATCCAGGACGTTTGCGCAACGTAGGGCACCAGCCCTATCTTGATCAAGTTCAGTAGCTTTTCCCGATATTCCACGTCAGTGGCAGACGGTGGCATTGAAAAAGAAAGCGTATCCCTTTTACCGGAAAAATCATTTTGCCCAAAGAAAATGAGTTGATAGGTTCTTCCACCGTTTCCGGCACGCTGATCTGTTAGCAGCAGATGGACGTCCGCCTGGGTTCTGTTATTCACAAAGTCGACCAGGTTGATTTCTGTTCGTATGTAGGTACGGTCACATCTGGTGGAGCTACAATCCAAAAACAACTTAATTTTTTCTGTTTTTGGAGTTTGAGAAATTGATGGCAGGTAATTGGTAAGGCAAATCGAGGCAATCAGTAATACTGTCTTAAAATACATTAATAATGTTTAGGGTTGTTTAATAACACAACGCCTATGGCCACAACGATGTTTTGGATACTTTAGGAGCGGTAAGTGGGTGGCTTGGAAAGGATATGCAAACTTAACTGGTTGTTAGTCTTTAAAATCGACGATTTAGGTAAATTACCCGCAGGGAATTAGAGCCACAAGCTTATCAAGTTTGCACCCCATTGCGGCGTTTTTTTGTCTGCTTGTAGATTAGTCCATGCGAAATGCTAAGTATTTTTTCAGTCTCTACAGGGTATTGCACCGATTCGGTTTCAAATAGAAAATATGGGAGAACCAGGTTGTTTTTCATCTCGCTGATTATCTCTCTTATCGTATATGCACCTTGCACCTCACTCAAACCTCTCTATCTGCAATGATATTTAAAAAAAACCTCCCCATTGGGAGGTTTTTAGTCTACTTCGGCGAACCTTTCATCGCCACACATACGCACCACTTTAGGAGTAAACGACCCAACGACTTCGACCAGCTCTTGCTGAAAGGCCATCACCTTGTGGATGTCTATGTACACCATAGGTGCTTCATCCAGCCCGGAGCCAATCAGCTCAATACCAGCTTTTTTTAAGTGCTTCCTCACTTCTTGCTTCGAAAGCGTCTGCTTGGCCTTCGTCCTGGACATCAACCGGCCCGCTCCATGCGAAGCTGAGTTGATGGCAGCCATTTCGCCTTTTCCCCTCACGATAAAGCCCGGAGAGGTCATGGATCCGGGGATAATTCCAAGGACACCTTTTCCAGCTGGTGTTGCACCTTTTCTGTGGACAATAATGTCATTTCCTGCCGAATCCTTCTCCTTCCATGCGAAATTGTGATGGTTTTCAATCATAACCAACGGTTGCTCTGCCAGGGCTTTTGCCAGCCTTTGATGAATTTGGTGATGGCATGCTGAAGCGTAGTCACCAGCCAGATTCATTGCCAACCAGTACTCCTGCCCATCCTCTGTGTCCAAATCGAGCCAGGCAAGGTGCTTCGCTTCTCCAGGAAGCTTGCACTTATCCATCGCCAATTTGGTGTAGTGGCGAGCGATATTGGCTCCCAACCCTCTCGAGCCGGAGTGCGAGAGTACTGAGAGATATTTACCAATGGGTAGGCCAAACTCATTGTTTTCATCCAGCAATTCCGCCACTCCAAACTCCACGAAATGATTACCCCCTCCCGAAGTGCCCAGTTGTTTGTGAGCACGGTCCTTCATTGCCTTCAGGATATTGATCTCGCCAAATTCCCTCCGGCTAAGCACTGCATCGTCCTCAGGCCGCTTAAAGCCGGCATTCCCAAACCTCGTGTGCTCCATCAACAACATTTTCAGATCGTCGGCTCGGTGACTGGCATATGAAGCAGGGATATCATAAAGTGTCATACACATCCGGCAGCCTATGTCCACCCCCACGCCGTAGGGGATCACCGAATTGCTTGTTGCCAGGACACCACCAATTGGCAAGCCATAACCGTGATGCGCATCTGGCATTAGAGCACCCGCCACCGTCACAGGCAACTTCATGGCGATTTCCATTTGATGGATTGCGCCCTGCTCAATGGCCTCCGCACCATATATGCTGTACTCCAGTCGCCTGGTATTTATCTCAATGGCTTGATTGTGCTCTGTTTTGATAATCAGACTGGTTGCCACCGGCCCAAGCGTCTCGTGCTTTGTGTAAAGGCCCGGAGTTTGCAACACCCTGGCCAATAACTCAAGCTTCTGCCTTTTAGATTTCCCTTTGTAATGGGCTTCCATCACCTCCATGGCCGAACCAATTGCACGACCCTCAGGGTATCCCAGCGCTCTCAGCTCTTTTCCTGTTATTTTTGTCGTTGCCATTTTTGCCTTACAAATCTTAGTCTCTTAAATCTGCATCTTTTGATATTACTGCGCATCTCTTCAATGGCATCATTGTCCATTGAGTGGAAGATCGCAGTCTTGTAAAGCCTGATGGCCGCTGTGTATCTTCGTTTCGCTTCCTCCACCATGGCCAGCCTTTCAAAGACCAGTGCCTTGCTGATCCCTTCAATCTCTCTGGCTTTCATCATCACTTCACCGAGCTTGTCAAAATTTTCATTGCGCATATAAAGCGTCGTCAGGTGAATGTAAGGCACCTTCCAGTTGGGTTCAAACTTGACCGCCAACTTCAAGTGCTTCTCAGCTAACTCGTCGTCCTCGATATAATAAAGGTGTAACCAGCCCAATAGGTTGTGCACTTTGGCATAACCAGGCTCGTAGGTAAGCACATTTTCCAGCATGTCTTTGCCTTCAAAGTGGTCACCGTCCCATATCATATTTTCGGCTTGCGTAATTACCTTCTCCAGGTAAATGTCAATCATTTTCATGTCTGTAGTTTTTAAGAGGCTGCCACTCCCGACAGCCTCAATTTACTTCCTGGGAGAAAAAATGTCTCTCAACTGATCGACCACCAGGCTACCACCCGAAAGCGTAATACTGTTGATCTTTTCAGCAATTTTTTCGACATATTCCATCTCCTTCAGCTTAAACAACATCTCGTTGTCTTCCATCAATTTGGCAGTATTCAGCAAGCTTCTTGTGGAAGCAGTTTCTTCCCGCCTTGTAATGATATTGGCTTGCGCTTTCTTCTGCGCCACCAACACCTGGTTCATGATTTCTTTCACCTCACCAGGAAGGATGATGTCCTTTACACCGCTGTCTTTGATGGCAACACCCAACTCGGCTGCCTTGCCGGAAACAGTTGCCATCACATAGTTCGCAATCGATTCCTTTTTTTCAAGCAATTCATCCAGGGTCAGTGTACCAATGTATTCTCTTAGGGCCAACTGCAGCAATACATAGAGTTGCTTCTCATAGTCCTTGCTTTCAATCAATGCCTTGATGATATCCACTACCTTGTACTGTGCATAGAAGTTCACCCGCAGTGCTGCCTTGTCTTTTGTCAGCATTTCCTGACCGGATACTTCCAGCTGTAGTAACCTGGTATCGGCCTTAGCTACCGAAATAGCCGTTGGCGTCTTCCAGAAGTAGTACACCCCTGTGCCAAGCACCCTGGTGAATTCCCCATCGACGAAGAGGATGCCCTTTTCGTACGATTCCACGACAAATACCCTCACATACGGCAGCACGTCTCTCCTTTGGAGGGTAGTTTTGTCAATTGCTTCAGTAACCTCGTACTTACCAAGGTCTACTGTAACGAAGCTGTACACTACTAAACCCTTCCAGTAGACATACCTACCGGGAGTCAGCACGTTTTTTAGGTTACCGTTTTCATACTGCAGTACAATCTCATTGTCTTTGACCTCCACCAGACTCAGCATATTCGCCAGTTTTTCGTTTCGCAGGAGAATATTGAGCTCGACAGGAGGAAAAAATGGCTTGGCCAGGTCATACTGCATCACCGCCTCGTAAGGCATCAACCAGTAGTTACCCTCGCTGATGACGTCCTTGAAGTCACCTCTCCGAAAGACCAAACCCACTTTGCCAGTATTAATTCTAACTGTTAGCATTGGTTTAAAAATTTGTTTGTTCAACCATCATTTATCACTATTGGCCCAATAATTTCATCTAAAAGAAGGCGGTGAGGGCGTCGCCTTCAACTCACAGCGGAAGAGATATTGAGCGGAACAATGCCCTGCCAGTTCGTCAAAAGTGCCTGCCTGGAAGCCGGCAGCTCATTGCCTGCCATTTTTCCGACCAAGTGCTTTTAGCAAAGTAGCTGAACGTGTTCAGCGGTATCCTCTCTCTTTCAAAGCCATGCGCTGGCGCTACCGCATATTCCCCGGAGGGTGATATGCGGGGCTCAGCCCCTCACTGCCTTCACAAGTGCCATTTTGGGAGTTGGCATCTCCTGTTCATGGATTTTCAGTCCATACTCTACGTTAACAGCGTAGTGCTCTACCATCTGAGCTATCCGCCAACTGACGGAGCAGGATTCGAACCTGCGCATCCTTACTGTTGCTCTACCAATGAGCTAAAGCGGTAAACCGCATGAGGGAATCGAACCCCCTACCCACAGCTTGAGGGAACCCTCAATGAACAAGGCAGCATGGCGTGGCCTACCGGCTCACCACTACGGAGCTGTACAGAAACTCTCGTCAGGTCCTTTATTCATCTACCTTCCCTGCCTCAGGGTGGGATACTCCCAGCCCCGAAGATCTTTACCAGCCTTTGCTGGCTTTGTGTGCCCGAAGAGACTTGAACTCCCATTGTCCGCATTAAGAGTGCGGAGCTTTACCTGTTAAGCTACAGACACATATGTGGAAGGGGCTGGAATCGAACCAACACTGGCGGTGCTTCAAACCGCTGCTCTACCATTGGAGCTACCCTTCCTAACTGGCCACCTGCATCGGGACATCAGGCCTGAAAACCCCTACGCCAGGCGACCACTGCTGACAGAACGAAAGCTTTTTCGCACATCACAGAACAAATGGAATCCTGCTTATGGCCTTTAACCATTCTTCCGTTCGGAGGCACCCATTTTGCCCCTCCTTCAGCCTTGCGGGGATAGAAAGATTCGAACTTTCAAAGCTGTCAGCCCCGGTTTTACAGACCGGCCCAGATCTCCAACTCTGGCGTATCCCCTTTTCCTGTTTTTCTTTTTGGGCACAAAAAAACCCGGCCTTGCGGGACCGGGTTTCTCATGAAATACTCTTAACGAATAGTCACAAAAATATCCTCCCGATCCTTCGCCGATGACGTAGGTTTCCCACGAAGCTGAGATAGCTATCCCGCTCCTGTCCTGTCGGCCCCATATGTATATTCAAGCACTTTATCATATGCGTCTTTTACATTTTTTCACAACAAAAAACCCAGACTTTACGGCCTGGGTCAAAACACTGCTGGGAACTATCCAGTCAATTGTCTTTTTCAGGCCATAGCATAACATCCTCATAGAGGCAAAACCAATCGTTTTGGCTCGGCATTGAGATATGTAATATGCGTTTCTTCACTTGCTTTTAATTTTGGTTTGCAATGATCTGAATAAATTTTGTCTATACAAAATACAACACTAAAATAATTTTTGAAACGACATTATTTATTATGAGTCTAAATCACGCTCTGGTGCTGAGTGTACTCCCTCTCCTTCATTGCAACCCCCAAAACTGCCTAAGCATATTGCTAAGACTATCAGCGATTGCCGACTGGCCTGCGGCAATGTTTTCATTTTCCTCCAGATCGCTTCGGTGATCGTACAACATTTCATCCTCCCATTGCAGGCTGTCGTTCACCCATTCTGTGTAAGCATAGTCTGGCGTGGTGATGGTGTAGCCGTTCGTCCATCGGGAAATGGCAAAACCGGCCGGTGACGTTGAAGGTGCGGCCAGTTCATTGGCTAGACTTTCCCCCTGTAGCTGTGTATGTTTTGGAAGCTCGGCGAGGTCAGCCAGGGTGGGGAAAATGTCGACGTACTCAACGATTGCATTGGAGATGCTTCCAGCCTTTGCCTTTGGCGATTTCCAAATCATGGTAGACCTGAGGGAGTTGCGGTAGTTACAATGCTTGCACCACATAGTATGTTCCAGCAGGTTGTAACCATGGTCACCAATCAGCACAATGTGCGTGTTTTCATCAAGACCCAATGCTTTCAACTCGTCGAGCACCCTTCCTATCTGGGCATCGACATAACTCACGCTGGCATAATAACCTTGAATCAACGTTAGCGCCAGTGAGTCGCTCACCGGGCCGTCTTTGGGCACGTCAGCATAATTTCTCAGCTCACCTGAGTTGTGAACGGAGCGTGCCGGGGCACCCGCCGGCACATAATTGTTATCTGGCAGGGTTACTTTGCCATCATATAGCTGCCAATACTTCTCGGGAGCATTGAACGGCAGGTGTGGCTTTAGGAAACCAACGGCCATAAAGAAGGGCTTACCGGCCGCCGCCAGCGCCTTCAGATCGATAATGCTCTTAGCTGCAATCTTAGCATCATTATAAACGCTGTCCGGCACATTGCCCCTCTCGTAAGGCCTTCCCCTGTTAGCCAAATCTGTACCGCTATTGGCTTCGGTCTGATAGTCGAGCAGGTCGGTTGGCCGCCAGTTGATGTCCCAGGCAGCGGCATGGTCGTCTGCATTGTGAAACACCTTACCATTGGACACGGTAGTGTAGCCATTGTCTTTGAAATACTGGGGCAGCGAGATTGCTCCCGGCGCATCATCCTGGGCATAGGTCAGGTAGGTGAGAAAGCGGTTTTGCATTGGCCTCAGCCCGGTAAGAAAGCTGGCCCTTGACGCACCACAAACCGGAATATTGCAAAAAGCATTCTTGAAGAGTACTCCCTCTCCTGCCAGCTGATCCATATTGGGTGACTGCACAAGGGGATGGCCATAGCACCCAAGCTCCGGCCGCAAGTCGTCAACTACTATGAAAAGAACGTTGGAGGGGTCGGTTGGTGCTTCTTTTGGCTCACAAGAAAAAACCAAAGAAGCACCCAGAAATAGAATAACAAGAGATTTGAATTGGTAAGTCATGACTAAATATATCCATCCTATTCCACTTTAGGAAGGAATACCTGGCCCAACGGCTGCCGCAGCTCAAGCGCCTATCATAGACCCGGGTTTAATCCATGGGCTATGAAAGGGCTTCTACATTTCCAATAAAAACTATCCACAAACCAATTGAAGACGGGTTCATTCGGATTGAGTCTCAGACATTTTTTTAAAACCAATGACATAGGGTTGACACTCCCGCTCGCTACATTTAAATTCAAAAGGACAAATTGCGACAGAGAACGATGAAGCACACCACCAACTACTACAATACGTTTATAGAAATTGCCGAGGACAGCCCCAGCGAGCAAGCTGCCGTGCCGCCATTGAAAGGAGAAAAAAAGTCGGTAGCCAATATGCAATTCGACATGGTGTATGACAATCCCTACAAGTACACCTCCGACGAGGTGCTGTTTGGCGTATTTGCCCTGAGAAAGGAGTTCGAACCCAGCGAGCTGGACGAGCAACGTGAGCACTATTTTTCGAAAGGGCAGCCCTGCTTTCGGGCCTCTCCGCTTACCAAACAGTATGGCTGGGGCGTGCACGCCAATGCTGAAGGAAAGATTGCCATTTACGGAGCTGAAACCGAAGAGTACAAAAAATTCCTGGCAGACGATGCTATCAAAAAAGTGAAGGCCATGAGGTCGAAGAGGGCTTGAGTTTTCCAGCGACAGTCCTATTGGCAATGGTTTTCTTTTAGATTTGCATTCGATATGACCAACAATGATATTCTCCGCCGATTGCGCTACCTCCTCGATGCCGACGACTCGCAAATGATCAATCTGTTCGCACAGGCTGGTCATCATGTATCCCGGGCTGAAGTGAGCGACTACATGAAAAGAGAAGATGAGGAAACCTATCAGGAAATGCCTGACATAAAACTGGCGATTTTTCTCAACGGACTCATCAACGAGAAACGAGGCACAAGAGAGGGCGATCAACCGGCACCAGAGCAGGAGCTTAATAATAATATCATCCTAAGAAAACTCAAGATTGCCTTCAGCCTTAGCTCAGAAGACATCCAGGCTATTTTTAAGCTGAAGGGCAAAAGCATTGGCCCCCACGAGCTGAGCGCCTTTTTCCGCAACCCCAAGCAAAGCCAGTACCGGCCATGCAATGATCAGTATCTGCGGTACTTTTTGAGCGGCATGCAGATAAAGTATAGGGCGAAAGAAGAGGGGGAGTCATAGAAAACTTGCTCGGTTTGTTTGCCCTCCTTGGTTCGTGTCCCACGAACCAATTCATTACCACTAAAACTCATTTCTCAAATCACTCAAAAAACCAAATGGGCTGACACCCTGATCATAAAACGAAGCAGAGGACCAATAGTAATCACTTGGCTCCTTGGCTAGCTGCCAATGTTCTGCAAGCGGATTAAGATGAAGGTAGTCGAGCTTTTGCAACGCCACTTCTTTTGAGTATAGATGAATAGCAAGGGAATCTCTTTGCCAAAATTCGAATTGTTTGTTTTTGGCAACCACTGAGTACTTTCTAAGCTCCGCCGGGTCGTCGTTCATCAGCATTCTTCTAAAACAATGGGCCGTATATTTCAAAAATGAGCCCTGCACTGTTTCCTTCCCATTTAACGACAAAGTTCTCCAAATCACGTGGATGTGATTAGGCATAATCACAAAGGCAAATATATCAGCCAGGCTACGGCTTTTGAGATTTTCTAAACTATCGACCACCACTTGCTTGTAATTGTCGGCGGCCAAAAGGTACATCCAACTGTTGACAGTCGCAGTGAAAAAGAATATTTCACCGATATCCATGTATGATTTACGCCTGCCTATAAAAATGTTGCTCATAGTGGCTCATTGCTAGCAATAAATTACGAAACCCCATTCAATTTACATGTGTAATAGATATTTTTATGTTGCGTTGTGGGTTGGTTCGTGAGACACGAACCAAGGCCGAAGCAAAATAACAATTTGACCGGCCAGATTAACTATATCGCTAAACCTAGACTGAACACTCGGGATATGCTACAATTAAATAGACTGCCAAGATTCCTCACCTTGTTTTCTGTAATGGTACTCCTAGCAAGCAGCAGCTCGATAAAAGACACCGAGGAAATTACAAGAGCGAGCAGACAAGACGACTCAAAAAAAAATCTACTCCATGATTTGATCAACGAAGTTGGTTTTGTGTCACTCCCGTATAAGGCACTTTTTAATGCCTCAACAAACGGCACTTACAGAATTCAATGTTGGGGCAAAGACTCAACTCTATGTGCGGATTTCAGAGGAACTGCTAGCTTTGTCATTGGAGCACTTCCCGACACTTCGAGCTTCTACTCGTTTATCTTCATTACCATTTCAGCAATAAGCAAACCCAATTTGGTGACCTTTGATAAACAGGGCAAACGTATTTCCTGTGAGCCACTTACTGAAGAGAACAGTGTAATATATGCCGGAGAGATCTTGGAGTGCGAAGAATATGCAGCCATCGATGCAAATTTAAAAATCCATTCTTTCTTCAAGTCGAGAGTGGTATATGAAAAAGGTGCGATTGATGAATTTGACACGGTTTGCACCCACTTCGAAACCAACGGTTACATTCAAAAAAATGGCGTAATAGTATTGGGAGAAAAGGAAAAATACGATTGCAAATAAGGTGCCTAGTTTGTGAAACACGAACCAAGGATACAGACGAATACTTTGATCCACGATTGAAATAAGCCTCAATGGTAGTTTCGAAATCCGCATCGGTAAACAGCTTCTCAATTTTCCCAATTCTTCACGATATTAGTGTATGCGAAAACTGCTCATTCTTTTTTTGTTGCTGGCTACTTTTTCTACCAAAGGCCAGCTGTTTGAATACAACAATAATGGTATTCAAAGGGTATCTTTGTCGTCCGGCACCAAGTACCAGGTACAACATCCCTTTATCTCTTTCCGGGTCAATGGTGAGGTAATCAGCAGTGCCGCACAGGGAGGTGCCGACAAAAGATTTGAAACTGTTTACACGCATCCATCATCTAAATCTTCGCCGCCTTACAAGGTCACTTTCACCCTCAAAAATACCTCGGCTGCAGACACCCTCACCATCGACAACGTAGTACCCTTTGGTGAAAATCCCGACCATGTGTACATCACGGGCCTGGGCGAGCACCGACTATCCCGCAGTGTCATTTACCGGCCTGGCTTTGGCCCCATCGGCGTCATCCTGCCCGATAATGCCTGGGAATTGGGGTTTGGTATTCTGCCACTGCCAGACGGGAATGCCGTCGCTGGCTTAGCCCGCCGCAAAAGCTGGGAGAAGGCACAACGCAAACGATTCGAAACAGTTATTTACCCAGGTGGTGAGGTCACTTACGAGCTTTGGTACGAGCCTTTCACTGGCAACTGGCAGGAAGGCCTGCGCCTCATGTTCCAAAAGCATTTCCTGTTTGACCTGGAGCAGTTCGACAACAGCCTCTTCGACCGCCCCGACCTGGCCTGGATCAGAAAGGCCTATGCCATCAACCTGATGATGGCCTGGGATAAGGACTTTTACAATCCCCGCTATGGCATCTACTACCTTCCCAAAACAACCGAAAAGGCAAAGCCACTGATTGGTGGCTGGGATGTTATTGGCATCTGGCCTACCTGGCCAGCCCTGGGCCTCGACCAGCGCAACCAGTGGGACATGTTTCGCAACCTGCCCGGAGGCCTGAAAGAGCTGAAGCGCATCACCACCGATGCCCACAAAGCCGGGACGAAAATCTTTTTGTGCTACAATCCATGGGATGAAAGCACTACAGCCACAACCTTCGCAGAGCAAATGGTCGGCATGACCGACATGCTCAAAGCCACTGACACCGACGGCCTGGTGCTCGACACCCGGGGCAGCAGCAGTGTGGAAATACAAGCGGCAGGCGATGCTGCGAAAGAAGGCGTAATCATGTACAGCGAAGGCATGGCCATTCCTAAAGACATGCCAGGCATTATTTCCGGACGGGTGCACAATGCGCTGGTATACCCTCCCCTGCTCAACCTCAACAAATTCATCAAACCAGACTTTGCCATTTTCCGGGTGGCAGAGCTTGCCTATGAGCCTATTCTGCGGGAATACAACCTCAGCTTGTTCAATGGTCACGGCGTAGAGATCAACCAGTTTCAACCTGGCCGACCTGAATGGGTAGATGAGCAGTATAAACACCTGGGCAGGATGCTGATGGTGCTCCGCAGCAACAGCGATGCTTTCAATTACAGCACTTACACACCACTGGTCGCCACGCTCCGGGACAGCGTGTATGTGAACGAGTGGAAAAGTGACGCCAAAACCATTTACACCATCTACAACGCCAACCCTGAAGGCTACACGGGGCCTCTGTTTGACCTGGAACTGCCCGACACCCATCACGCCGTCAACTTGTGGACGCACCAACCGGTGAGCGTGGACAGTGGAAAAGCGCTTGTTTCCATCGATGGTTTTGCCCCGGGAGACTTGGGCACCAACAACGAGGGCACTGTGAGCGTGGTAGCGGTTTTCCCGAAAGTGCTACAGGTCAGCCGCAAAGGTGACGAACTGATCATCCAAAGTCCACCGGGAAAGATCACCTTGTCCATCAATGGCACGAGCTACGACAAAAAGCCCTACGAGCTGGAAGGCGGAAAGCATAGCCTGTCACTTAGAAAGACGTTTGGCTGGCAAGAAGGCAGCGTGGTCATCCAGTATGTTACCGATGGCGAGCTGATGGATGAAGTGGTATTCGAGCTAAAGGCTTCGGATCCCTGGCTGATCTCCAGCTCCACCAGCACAGCGGGCAACAACGTCGACCCTACCTCGGTGCGGGTGCCGGGCGGCAACTATCACTACAAAGTGGATTCCAGAGAGGGAGAATTTATCCCCTATCCCAAACAAGCCGCGAAGGACACACTGATGCCCGGTTTCTGGATGGATCGCTATCCGGTGACGAATGCGCAGTACTACGACTTTCTGGTCGCCACCTGCTACCGGCCCAACGACGACACCAATTTTCTCAAACACTGGCCTGGTGGCAAACCAAAGAAAGGAGAAGAGGACTTCCCTGTGGTGTACGTAGACATTGAAGATGCCCGGGCCTATGCCGAATGGAAGGGCTACCGGCTACCTACGGAGCTGGAATGGCAGTATGCCGCACAAGCCGGAGACCCAGCCAATACCTGGCCATGGGGTGCCGAAATGGACAGCACGAAAACCAGCCGTGGCGACGGAAAACCTTATGCTGTAGGGCAATTCCCGGAAGGAAAGAATACGCTGGGCATCGAAGACCTGGTGGGCAATGTGTGGCAACTGACCAACGATGTCTACTTCAACGGTACCAGCGAATTTGTGATCCTGAAAGGCGGCAGCTATTTCAACCCCACCTCCAGCTGGTGGTACGTAAAAGGAGGCCCCCAGCCCCTTCCCTGGCGGCAAATGCTGCTACGGGTGTCACCGGGATTTGAGAGGAGCGCTACGGTTGGTTTTAGGTGTGTGGTGGAGGAGAAAAGTCAGTAATGATTCGCCGAAAAACCTCACTAAGAAACGTCAATATTAGCGTTGTCGACATTGATTTGAGCAGGAGCGAGTAACAACGACGATTCCTATTGAAAGCAGGAAACGAAGAATATGTTTCATACTGTCAAAAGTTGTCAAAAAACTAGATCTTGAACGTTGGCGTAAACGTTCTGGATTGACCTTATTTAGCAATGAACAAGAAGTCGCTGGCCTCCTGGTCAGAGCCGAAAGCGCCAAATCGTGGAGTGGTTTGCAGTCGCTCCATAAAAGAATTAAGCTCTGTCAGGGTAAGGAGCCTGTCTTCGCCTCCATTGGTCTTTAGTGCTTCCAAAAAACGTGAGGCAAAGGGAGAGTGCTTCCCTGCAATGCCGTCCGAAACATATTCCTTGCCGCCGCTGGTAAGGTACTTTCTGGTGCGCACTGCCAGCTTCTTAACCATAAACTCAACGTTGTCTATTTCTGAATATACGCTGCGGGAGCTCGCAAGTACCGGGTCAAATGTTCCACCAAAACAAACGTCCATCACGAGGAATATATGATCGCATTTAATATTATCAATATTATTCCTTAGCCGGTTGTGCGAGATGTAGGTGTTTTTTCCCGGATCGTTGGCTATTGAATTTCGTGCTACCACATAGCCCTCCCCGAAAGTTTCGTCATACTGACCATGCCCGGCAAAAAAAATGAACAGCTGGTCCTGTGGCTTGTAATTGCGAAGGGCATACTCCCTCAAGATGGTGAAAACGTCGTTTTGATCAATATTTTCCACAATCCGCACTTCAAATCCATATCGCTCCTCCAATTCTTTACCAATGGCCTTTGAGTCGTAGATTGGATTCACCAGATCCCCCCAGTTGTCGTATTGGTCGGTAGCAAAAAAGAGGGCATAGTCCTTTCGGTCGATGGCCACTGCATCTTTCAACGCATTCATCCCGACGACCACAGACCTGAAATCGGATACAACACCTCCATGCTCTGTTTCGGCTATAATTTCGATATAGCTTTGTCCGTCGGGTAGGTAGAGATTTTGCTGAACGGTGGTCATAAGCGGGCTCTCAAGCTCAACGTTTTTTGTGGCTGACGGCTCCCCATCACTTGAGCTTTTCAGGGCCAGCCTCACCGACTTTAGAGGCTCTGAGCTAACTACCATGGCCTTTACATCGACCCTGTTTTCCTGACTGTTGGTGTACTCAAGACGTGGAAGCTCCCAGACTATTCTGGGTAGCGTAGTTGGGCTCGATGATTTGGTAACATCAAAATGAACCTGATTGGTGCGGGTGGCTACCACTTGCCCATACACCTTTGGGCTAGCAAGAGACACTAGCAGGAGGCAAATAAATTGTGGAGATGCTTTCATCGGAGTAATAGTTTCTTTTGGAGTGGCGCCATATCACTATTTTCAATCACAAGCTGATAGATGTATAAGCCAGCTGGAATGTCCTGGCGGCCGAACTCACACTCAAATTCATAGAAGCCCGGCCCAAAAGACCCCTCCACCACCCTTTTCACACGGCCTCCATTTAAATCGAAAATATCGATATGTAAATCTCGTTGTGGGCCTGTCGGCAGCAAAACAGGTATGGTAGTGCGGTTTGTAGCGGGGTTGGGGTAGGCAGTTCCCAGAAAAAGGTGTTTGAATTCCGGCAAGCCGCCATCAGCCTGATAGTAGACTTCGAAATTGGCAGCCCCGTCAGTTAGTTTCGCCGTAAAACTGCTGTGCTTTTTCATGTCGATCAGGCTGCCTGACGATCTATCGAGAAGATAAAGCGAGGCAGTCCGGCTTTGAAGGCCAGTGTTGTCCCAGGTGAGATCCGCCACCCGAGAGTTGGTGTTAGACCTGAAATTGAACTCCCAAACGTGTGCCTGAGCGGTAGTGGCTATATCCGTGGCAAACCAGGGATAAAAGTAGTCTTCATGCCTCGTGTATAGCTCATTGTAGAAAACAAATCGGGGCAGCAGCATTTTGTCGAGCGCATCCTTTCCATGGGAAGCATCTGGGTGCATCCCAAAACCACCGATAGAATACAAACCACCCTGCAGGCTGAACGGTATAGCCCAATCGGAGCCGTCGATGTTCAGATTGGCTGTTTTGACCTCTTTCTGATCCAACTGCCGACCGCCAGGAGGGCTGGTGAACGGCGAGACCTGAGCCACCGAGTTTTCCTCCACCCACACAAAGCCGCCAGAGAATGGTGCCACCAAATCACCATCGATAAAGGTCAAACTGGTGTTGTCGAACACTTTGAGTGTTTCTGCCGTCCCCGACAAATTGTTGGACGCTATTGTTTCTTCCCAGGAAATGGGTACGTTGAATGGGTTGCCAATCTGATTCCAACCCTTGGTAAGGCTGATTTGGAATGGAATTTCCCCATTCACCTGCCCAGAGCCGATATTGATCTTAATGGGCTTCACCGCATTGAACCAGTAGCCTTTTCCCAGCTCTATTTTGTTGATACCCTCGCCCTTGTCCAAGTACTTCCCACCGCCTTTACCGTCGCTTTCGTAGTGCAAAATCCGCCAGTCTACTTTGTATCGCAACGGGCCAGTTTCGTTGAATATGGTTTCTATAAAATTATCTTTCAGCACGTAAGGAATCGAGAACATCTGCCAGTCCGACTTTTTTCCTCCAAAAACAGAGAAAGGGATGGTATCGCTTTGTGTGTCGTCAAACTCCCAAAAAATAAAGTTTTCCCGCCTGAATATGCTTGTAGACCCGTCCGAAACCTCTATTTCAAATTCCAGTCCCAGTGCGTCAAGTAGTTCGGCAGTAATGGCAAATACAAAGTCGTCATTTGAGTCACGCAACATGCTCTGCGCCTCGGACCACTGATTTTGTGCGATGCCCCTGTATGTCAGCCTCGACGTGAGCTCGCCACTACCTCCCGTGGCAGCCATCTTTACCAAAGATTGCTGCTGGCCCTTTTTATACGTAGCGCTAAACGATAGGCTATTGATAGCCACCGGCAATGGGGGCGGGCTAAGAGAAACAGTTACTACATTGGAATACGGAGAAACACCGGACTCATTGGACGAACTCACCCGGTAAGTAAGCACATTTGCTTGGCTTAAACCTATAATATCGACCGGGTTAGCATTCAGCAAACTTTGTTGGAACACGAAGGTTGCGAAGCCATCGCCGGATACCTCCAGCAGATAACCTGTAGCACCAGTCACTGGATCCCAGTTGGCCCGGAACGACGTGGGAGTAATAGACGAAGCATCTCTTGCAATCGGAGTTGGAGGTACCATCAGCACGTTTTGAATATTCGACACGGGTGACTTGCCCGACCCGTTGGCCGACCTCACCCTAGCCTGAAATACCCTGCCTGCTTCAAGCCCTGAAAGAACCAGCATTGTATCTGCTACAGGTAGTCCGTTGAATTCCGACACCAGCGTTTGAAATCCATTGTTTGACACGTCTACTTCGTACCCTTGTGCGCCTTTCACCGGCGGCCACGACAAGGTTGCTACCGACTGCCCAATATTTGCTGCGGGGCGCAGCTGGGGCGCATTGGGAATAGTGATGAACGAAGTAACTCCGAAGTCCGGCGTTGAACCTTGTCCGCTTCTGCCGCTGGTATTCACCGACTGCACTTTTACATAGTAATCCTGGCCGGGAAGCAGTTTTTCAAGCGAGTAAAAAGGGACGGCAGAGGGGAAGTCTTTTAAAACACTTCCGGAGCTTTCGAACTCCTGATTTGTGTTGAGGTCGACCAGGTAGGAAGTTGCTTCATCCGGCACCGACCAGCTTAAAATAGCCGACACCTGAGTAATGTTGCTAACCGCATTGAGTACTGGTGCCCTGGGTATCGAGCGAATGGTGATTACGTTTGAGTAGGGTGAATTTCCTGATGAGTTGTACGCCCGCACCCTGGCAAAATAAGTCTTGCCGGCCTCCAAAATGGTTAGCTGATGGAACACTGTATCCTTATGAATACTTTTCAACACCCCTTCCGATCCGTAACCGGCCAGAGCAAATGCAGGGTTAGTAAAATTAAAATCAGTCGAAACCTCAAGGTGGTATCCGTTCAATACTTCCGGTACTACCGACCACTTGAGCCGGGCCGAGGTCTGCGAAATATCGGTTAGGAAATCGCTGCCCGTGAAAATTGGTGTCGCCGGCAATGTCAATATGGTGATTGTCTCGGTAGGGTTCGAGCTTCCCGACTCATTGTAGGCAAAAACCCTTGCATAGTACCGGCTGCCAGGCTGAAGCCCGGCGAGTGACTCCACCGCAGTGGTTTTTGACAACAATTTGTTATGATATCCTTCGAGAAATGCTTCTTCGCTGGCAAAGCTTCCGTCAGTAGAAACATCAAAAATGAACCCATCGAAGATTCCCTGGACAGGCTCCCACCCGATGCTGGCCGACGTCTGCAATAGCTCCGAGATACCCTTGTTATCGGCCAAACCCGGCGTATCGGGAGTGGTTACTATCCGAATTACCTCCGAAGATGGAGACTGACCCGACTCATTGAAAGTCCGCAGGCGAAGAAAATACTCGGTGCCGGATGAGAGCCCGCCAACCTCAATCGATGTCGCCTCTGCGTCAACCAGTTGGGCATTATGTCCAGGCACGAAAGCTTCCTCGCTCTCGAAGCTGCCTTCCGTGGAAACGTCGAGGTAGTAACCCTCAAAAATTCCCGGCGGCGCTATCCAGTGGGCTGTAAAAGCCGATTGAGATATGTTGCTCAACTTATCTTCCGCCTGATCTGGAAAGATCGGCGTCACCGGTAACGTAAGTACCTGCTTTGTTGCAGAATAGTCCGATTCTCCGTTGTCGCTATATGCTTTTACCCTAAAAAAGTACCTGGTGCCTGCTTCAAGTGCCGATACTTTGAGTATCCTTGCCGATTCGCTGAACGAAGCCTTCAATGGAAGAAAATCCTCGCTTTCTGATATTTCGACGTCAAAAGTGAGCGCCCACGCCTCCTCATACGCAACATCAAATCCGCTTTGTTCAATCGCTGTGGCATCGTCTACTCTTGGCGTGCCTGGCACAAAACTTATTTCCCAAAGGTCGTTTTTGAACCCTTCCAGTGTTTTTCCTCCATAAACCCATAAATTTTTGTCCACGCCTTTAAAAGCGTTATGCCCGTGTCTGGCACCAATCACGTTTAGCTGATCCGGCTCTCCCTTGCTGCCGTACTCATCAGGCGCTCCGGTAAAGTCGGCGCCGCCCATCCACGCCCATCCGCCCACTTGCAGGTCGTACTTCCAGAGATCGTTGTAGGGATTAAAGCCGTCGGTGCCACCAAAAAGCCAGAAATCTCCCGCATCGTCTGTCCATGCTTCGAAATCATACCTTGCAGGTGGCACATTTGCCGGGTCGGCCACTCCAGGGGTTCCGTAATATCCATAATCATACACCCCCTCACTTCCGCTCACCCACATCCATACGCCTGACTCAATATTATACATCCATAGATCGTTCATGGCGCCGATATTGCCAGCTATATCCCACCCAAAGCCTCCAAACACCCAAATATTGCCAGCGCTATCCGTCCATGCCTTTGCGTATGCTTTAGAGCCAATGGCATTTTTGCTAGCAGGAACGCCCTTTTGGCCGAAAATTCCCGGTAGCTCCGAGCTTTTGAAACCTGAAAACCACGTCCATTTATTGGTGGACGGATTGTACCTCCACAGGTCATTGAATGTTTTATCCCACCAGTTGCCCCGCTCCGCTCCACCGAATAGCCAAAACATCCCTTCTTTGTCAACCCAGGAAGCCGCTCCATACCGGGCGCCCGGCGAAGATGCGCCCTCAACACCTTTAGTGCCATAAACACCCCGCTGTCCCTCTATACTACTGCCGCCTATCCACGTATATGTGTTTTCGTCCGGATCATATTTCCAGAGGTCGTTGCGTGCTGATGACGGCGATTTACCCCCAAAGAACCAGAGATTTCCATCGGTACCATACCATGAGGATGCATTGAGTCGTGGCGGGGGTATATTGGATGAGCTGCTGATGCCCTTGGCCCCATAGTTACCCGAGGTTTTGTCGAGCAGCAGGCTGCCTCCCAGGTATTTCCAGCTTTGGGTGGACTGGTCGTAAGTCCACAGATCATTGAAAAACCCATTTATTTTCTTGTATGGGTCATCTGTGCCGCCAAGCTTTTCATTGGGGTCGTTTGTACCACCCAGCAACCATAGGTCTCCATCGTTGTCAACCCATTCGATGGCGCCCATTCTGCCACCCGGAGTTGGCACCTGGCCATTCCCTGGTACGCCGTAGTGGCCACTTTTTTCTTTTATCGGCTTGTCATTGCCACCCCACCAGGTCCATTCCAGCGATGAGGGGTTGAGCTGGAACAGATCGTTGTAATAGCCGAGTTCGGAGCCGCCAAACAGCCAGAAGCTTCCGTCGGACGACTTGAATTCGGCGGCGTCTCTTCTTGATCCCGGATTGTTGTCGATGTTGGCTTCACCGAGTGACCCATAGATGCCTGAGTTGCCACCGTAAGTAGGCCCCCCCTCCCAGGCCCACTGTCCCGTCGTGGGATTAAAGCTCCAAAGGTCGTTCATCCACCAGCGGAAATTGTAGTTGTCTTTGCCATGGCCACCAAAAAGCCATAGCTTACCGTCGTCGCCATACCATGCGGCAGCACCACTTCGTCCTCCGGGAAGGGATTCATCTGAGGGCTCACCGAGCGTGCCGTACACCGGATCTTCGCCGAGAAAGTCGTTGCCCGCTACCCAGGTCCATTCGCCCGACTCAATATTGTACCTCCAAAGGTCATTGAAGTACTGGTCATAATCTTCAGAATACCCCCCAAACAACCAAAAGTCTCCATTGCTATCAGTCCAGGTAACTGCGTTGGCTCTTGAACCAGGCATATTGCTGGTGCTGCCCTCACCCAGGGTACCATAGGTGCCGCCGACACCCTTGTAATCTTCCCCTCCCATCCACGTCCAATTCCCGGTCTGTGAATTGTACTTCCAAAGATCATTCAGGTGTCCAAGTGTGCCATAAGCATCGTAGCCATACCCGCCAAAAATCCAGATATTGTCGTCTGCGTCCATCCACCCGCTTGGGTAGGAACGGCCTCCGGGGTGGTTGCTGGCATTTGCCACTCCCATAACTCCATACACACCAGGCTCGTCAATACTCTCCAAACCGGCCACCAAAATCCAGCTGTTGTTCTCTCTGTCATATTGATGAATCGCATTGAGCTGCCCGGCTGTGGCAAATTCATTGAGGCCGTAGCCCCCAAACATAAAGAAATCGCCATCTGAGTTGGTAAGTCCAAGGGCCTGAGCCCGCCCCCCGATACTTGATTTGGGCAGCACCGTATCGTCAATCCAGTTAGAATAGTCGCCGGCACCAAGCCCTCCTGAAACAAGAGGGAAGTCAAAATTACTTTGCCCGATATGGGTGGCCATGCCAGATACTGGTATCGCCTGCAACTCTACCAGGTCGCTGCCAGCCAGCTCGCCATCAACGTATAAGCTTATTTGGTCGAGGGATCCGTCTGTATCATGAGCAACCGTCACGGCAACGTGGTGCCAAAAATCATCATCAAGCCGCAGAGAGTACGCTCCGACAGCTGCGTTTGAATGCTGTTCAAAAATCAACTGGCCGTCGAGGATGTAAAGCGCAATAGCGCCGGCCTCTGCTGGTTCGGAATATGTAGGGTTGGAGTACGAGAAAATAGTAGCGTCATCATCAGTTTTTACCCAGGTTTCCCACGTGAAGTCTGAGTTATACTGGTTGACGTTGGGAACGGAGACATAGTCGTCAATACCATCAAAGGATAGTATATATTCGCTGTTGGTAAAAACAGAAATATTGTCAATGGCAATCCCTGCAAGTTCTTCTGCGCAACATCCGTCCGTTAAAAAAACAAATCGGAAGTAGACCTGGGACTCATAGTTATATCTACTGAGCTCATGATAGGCGGTTCTCCAACCATTGCTATAATGCCACCCTTCCTCACCAAACAGGCCACTAACGCCGTCGTACCAATTAACCCCTGTCTCCGAGTTGCCAATCCTCTCCCAGTTAGTGCCATCCAGGCTTCCCTCCAGCCACAATACGTCGTCGTGCCCCCACAGTTCAAGATACAGGTCAAAAGAGATATAGGCATAAGCAGTCGTGCTAAAGTCGAATAGCTGAGAGGTGAGATAGAAAGTGCCGCTAAGCTCGGTGGCATCACCATCAAGATCGGTCACCCAGGAATTGTCATAATCGGCGGGAATGCCATAGGTCGGCACTCCCCACTCAAATCCGTCGGAGGGTCCGTCGGGCGTCCAGTCCCCACCTCCCAACTCAAAATCGTCAGAATAAATGATGGAAAGGTTATTTGTAAAAAAGGGAGAAATTGCGTCTTCCAGATAATTGGATGCGTCACCTATCAAATCGAAATTGTTCAGCGTACCGTGGTTGCCATTGCTTGAATGATCATTAACAGATGTATGGAAGGTATTGTCTCCCCCGGCGCTGCCGTGTCGGAAGTCGTAGTACATTAAGAGGCCTGGGTCTCCCGGATCCGCCGTGGCCATCTCGGCCTCTATAGCAGCGGCTGACTTAGCGATACTCCATATTTTCGAAAAGGTGACCTCACCGTCGAGATTGGGATACTTGATGAACTCGTCGAGCGTACCATTGTTCCCATTGGGTGTCTGGTCAAATACGTCGACTTCAGTCTGGTTGTCGCCGTTGGCAATCCCCTGATCAAATGCGTAGTAAACAATCAGATCATCTTCGCTACCTGATAACCTCTCCACAAGGTTGATGCGTATTTCCTCTGATGTTCTCGCCGACTTCCACACCCTGAAATTATCAAAAACGGCATTAAGCGGGCCATTGAAACCGTTGCCCAGCTTGGTAACATAGGCACTGCCGACACCATGTGGAATCACCTGGTCAAAATTCTTCAGAAAGGACGCTTCTTCTGTTCCATCAACGAAAAGCGTAACCAGCTCCTGATTGCCCGACTGGTTGGCCTTAAAGGTAAGCGCAAGATGATGCCATTGCCCATCGTTAATCCTTGTGAACGACTGGGCGTAGGTGTCGCTAACGACCTCAGTAAAAGCCTTTGCATATCCGTCGTTGATCGCAAGTGAAATATTACCTACCCCAGAGCAACATTCTCCCGTTTTAGTCGATTCCGCATATTCCAGCACCGTGCCTTCTTCCGCTTCTGTTTTTATCCATATTTCCCAGGTAAAGTCCATATGGTAATCCTTGAACCCAACCATTTCAACTACGTCGTCCAGACCATCAAAACGAAGCGAAAGATCAGCTTCGTAGTCAGCAATAGCGCCCGCATAGTTGGCGCCATGCATCCAGGTCCACTCTTTGTCCCTGATAGAATACCGCCACATGTCGTTGAAGTAACCTTCGTCTCCATTTTTATCGTACCCGTAGCCACCGAAAATCCAAAGGTTACCCTCCTCATCGACCCACGAGGTGCCGTTTTCCCGGGCGCCAATTCCGGTTGTTTGTACCACTGACCCCCTGGAGGGTTGCGAATCTCCACTCGCCCACTTGTACAGGGCATTTTGGGCCGCCAAAGCATGGCCAAGAGCGAAGCTAATAAGGCATAATGCTGTCTTCTTCATGGCGCTAGCGGGTGGGGAGACCAGGGGCAGGGATAATGGGATCTTCCTGAGTCAGCTGGTTAATTAACAGCCCTGTGGCTACGCCAACCGTGAAAAATGCGCCAAGCTTAAGGGCCAGCGGAATCTTCCTCCTTACGGTGAATTCACTGGTGAAAACCACCTCGTCCCGGTTTCGCTTGTCGCTGATCTTCAGGCGGTAGTCTTTGCCGGGCTTCACTTTTACGGGCAACGTCAGCTTGGTATTGCCTACGTTAGGACGCTCTTCGAAAACCGCTATTTTGTTTTCTCCTTTGTACAACTCAAAGTTGAGCACGTTATCGCCCCGCCCCCCAGACCATACTAGGTCGTAAGGCTTTCCTCTCTTCAGCTCCTTGTAATCTTCAAACCCATCGAGAAAAATGAATGGCACATATACACTTCCCTTTAACTCAAATGAAAGGTTTCCGATAAAGTCATCACCAAACTCCTCCTTTGGCCTCCAGACAATCTTTTTGTTGCCGCCGACCGACAGGTTCACCCCAACATCACCCGACACCTTTTCCAGCGGCTGAATGAAGTTATCATGAGAGGAGTAAAGAAAAAGTGCATATCTTCTTTCAAGAATGTCGTCCTTCAAATCATAGCTGATAATCGCCTCATGATCTTTTAGCTGAATTTTGGTGATTACTACCTCCTGAGCGCTCAAATAATCAGTGGTAGCGCACTGTAGCATGACGAATCCCACAAAACTGCGAAACACTTTAGCCATACGTTTATCCAAAAGAAAGTCAAATGATCCTCCTGTCCCGTCTGTTTTGCAAAAAAATAGTGCAACAAAAAATGAACAACAGCTGACGAAACGGCGTGACTGGAATTGACGAAAATTCGCCATAAGTAACTCAAAAAGCAATACTTACCAGCAGGTATATTTTTGAAGGGGATAGCCCAGTTTGCCTGGCAGTGCATTTGATCGTAGGGAGACTGCAGGGCGGTAAAAGATGACCTTGCCTGACAGGCTTGACCCGTATAACCAGAGCTAAGCTACATGCATGCGACCTTTGCAAGGTGCTCCCCGGCAGAATAATGCTCAATCTGTTCTACAATTGACACTTTATTGTGTTCAAAATGAAACCGGGGTTTTGTAGTTATATTTCATAGCCGGGGCATCGGGTTCATGAAGGTATCATAGCTTTTGCAATCATCTCCCGGCACAGCCAGGCAATAACCAGCAACAGGAGCACAATTACCCTTTTGAAATCCATCACTTAGTGATCATTGAGCCAACCACTGCTCCTGGTTCAGGAGTATTAACATATTTAAGCCCCAGTAAGGTAGCTGCAGTGGCTGCTACCTGATTCTGGTACAGCTGCCCATCCTGCTTCACCTCGCCCAATGCTGGGGTATCCGGGCCAATCGCCATCATCCAAATCTCTCCCCCACCTTCAACTTTGCTACCATGGCTTCTCCATGTGTCCTTGGGTACTGTGCCTCTACCGTGATCGGTTGTGATCAGCAGGGTGGTTTTGTCTTTGTATTTGGGGCTGGATTGGATGTACTGCCAAAGCTCTTTAATAAACTGGTCGGTGCGGCGGGCTGAATGTAGATACTCATCATACTCGCCATCATGGGCCCAGTCGTCAGTCTCACCATAGCTGATGTACACAAGTCTTGGGTTGTTCTTTTTTACATATTCCATCATAAAATGATGGGTAAAGGCGTCAAGCCTCACTCCTCCCCAGGGGCCTGGGATTTCGTCCTGTAGCTGGTTCAAAAACTTTTCTCTGTCTGTAAGATTGCTTCCGGTTGCTTTCATAAATCCTGCATTCACAGGAATACCGCTTCTCTCAGCATTGATGATGTAGGGAAAAACATCCCATGATCCGAAGCCAGCAACTTTTCCTTTGTATTGAGGCTGGTTGTTGACGAACTCCAGCACAGTTTTATTAGGGTTGGGAATCTTGTCGTTGCTGGTAATCCTATCGTCATCAGCAAATCCGGATAAAATTTCGTTGTAACCGGGATAAGAGAACCACATGCCATTAGCGCAGTTTACTTTGCTTCCCTCGTTGCGGTTCCCATACATCTGCCCCTTTGTGGCAATCTCAGACCAGAAAAAAGGGAATAACTTTTCTCTTCGTGTCTTCGCATCTTCTGCCCAAAATTCATTCTTCAAGCTTTCTACATTCTCTACGTAGTCTTTGTCACCGATTAGTTCTGCGTCGGCACCTCCGTATAGTTCCTGCCAGCGAAGGCCATCAAAGGTAATAATGAAGACATTCTCTGTTTTCAGGTCTTTCTTTTGAGCAAAAGTGCCCAGGGAAAACGCTAAACCTGCGATAAGAAGTAAGGTGTTTTTCATTGTCAATCGGGTTGCTCCAAAAGTTGAGGGGGACAAACGTCCCCCTTACTTCCAGATAGGTTTGAGGCAAAAATTACTTCTTATTTAGTTTACATCCCACCAAACACGGGTGGTAATTGCATCAGCACCCTGGCGGGCAACAGCTGCCTTGTAATTATCAGCATTTAGTGCCTGGGCGTCGCCTGGATACATGAAGCGAACTGGTACGGTAGGAATCACCGCACCAGGGCCAGGTGTAATTGCTGGTATGCCGGTTCTTCTCCAATCGAACCAGGCCTCCATGCCATTGAAGAAAAGAGCGACCCATTTTTGCGTGCCAATCTTCTGCAATTTTTCAGCTGTTGTGCCGGTGTAAGCAACATCAGCCTGAGCGAAATAAGCCTCATCAGGTGAAGCCACTTCGATAATCTCAGGATAGCTACCTACTGCAAGCCTCTCCAGGTAGTAGTCAAAAGAGGCATTGATGCCGTTGAGGTAGTAGGTCTCAGCAGTACTTGTTGAAATAAATCCACGCTCCCTTGCTTCCGCCAAAATAAACTGAAGTTCAGCATAGCTCATTAGCATCGCTTCAGCGGCCGTTGGTGAGGCTCTGTCAGGGTTACAGGCCCGACATGCGAACATTAAGCCAATTCTTGAAATAAAATTGGAACCAACTTTTTCAGGGTCACCACTTGGTGAATAGGCCAAAGCCTGGGCATCAGCCAAGCCGTTAGGCACGCCTGCATAGTCAGCATGGCTGCCCACAACACCTGCACCTGAGTCGTTGGTAGGCTGCGCATACACAAATAATCTTGGATCATTCAGGTCTTTCAGAATGGTCTCCATGTTGACACTCAGTCTGTACTCATCAAAAGAGCCTGAACGATTGGTATACTGCGGCTGCTGATTAGGCGCATCCGACAGGTACTCCAACGCTACGTTGTCGTCGTTGCCTTCAAGAATCGGGTTGGCATCAAGGTTACTAAGGATAGCCTGCATGCCTGACGATGGATCCGTTCTATCAGACAAACGCATGTAGATTCTGAGGCGCAGTGAATTGGCAAATTTTCTCCACTTCATCAAGTCACCACCAAAAAGGATGTCGCCACTTACCGAACCAGTAGCACTGGCCAGAATGGTATTGGCTTCCGCCAGCTCAGCCAGCACTCCCTGATAAACAGACTCCTGTGTATCAAATACTGGAAGGTTGGTACCTTCTTTTGCGCTTGTTGCTTCAGAATAAGGAATATCGCCGTAAGCGTCTGTCATGAAAGAATACATCCATGATCTCATGATTTTGGCGATGCCAATGTATTGCGGCTGCCCGGCTTCTTCTGACAAAATGATGATGTTATTCACGTCACGCATGGCATTATAGAAGCTGTTGTAAGGGTCACCTTCGGGACCCCACAGGTATCTGTCCTCGCTGGTGAACTGAATTTTTGCTGAATACTGCATCACCACGTTACCATACCCCCACGCCAGTCCAGCTACTTCGTTCACCGGATTTCTGATGATGGTAGGCAGAAGGAGTGCTGTTGGCACGGACTCAGGGTCATTCGGATTGGTGTTCACCTCCTGGAAGTCCTTGTCGCATGACGTAGCCACAAAAAGACCAGCCAGCAGTGCTATTGATTTTATAGAATTGCTTTTGATTTTCATTTCTGTTTTCCTTTGAAGTTTTAAAAGATGAACCATCTTAAAGTTTAAAGCTCAGGTTAAAGCCAAAGCTTCTGGCCGAAGGATAAGCCATGTTTTCAACACCTGGCTGAAGTGTACCACCTGACATGGAAAGTGTTTCCGGGTCGAAGTGAGGGTTTTCAGTCCAAAGCATCAGGTTTCTGCCTACTACAGAGAAGCGAACATCTCTGAAAGGAAGACGACCCATCATAGTGTTAGGGAAGCTGTATCCGACTCTCACTTCACGAAGCTTCACAAAAGACGCATCGTACTTGGCAGCCTCTACGTTGTTACGCTCGTAGTAACGGTTGTGCCAGTCACGGCTTGGTATTTTGATCTCGTTAGGGATGTAGTTTCCATCTCCAGTATCAATCACGCCCGGGCTAACAATGCCGTTGCCTTCCAGAGAAAGGTCATAACCATTGGCACGTCCGTACAATGTTTCTTCCAACTGACCTGAAGTACTACCAATTGTTTTGGTTCTTGATACCACAATGCCACCCTGACGGATATCGAACAGGAAACCAGCGTAAATGCCTTTGTAGGAGAAGTTGTTGTTGATACCCACCATAAAGTCTGGGTTATAGTTACCCTGTAGCTTCAACTCGGGGTCTCTCAAAGGCGTGCCCTCAGCAGAGTGAATGATCTGACCATAATAGGGGCTGTTTTTGTCTTCTACCCTGGCAAAGCCAACACCGTAAATGTTGCCCATTCTTTCTCCTTCACGAGCCTGGATATAAGCACCATTTCTCTCAGTTAAAGTATAAGCCTCGATACCCTCAGCCAGCTTGATCACTTTGCTGCGGTTGCTGGTAAAGTTTACACTTACGTCCCATTTGAAGCCATTGTCCTTCTTAATAGGCGTTCCCATCAACATCAATTCCTGTCCGTAATTTTGGATTTCACCGGCGTTGATAATCCTGCTGGAATACCCAGTGGCAATGTCCAAAGTAATCGGGATAATCTGGTCTCTCGTTTTGTTGTCGTAATGAGTAAAATCGACTCCTAAGCGTCCTTCAAAGAACCGTAGGTCAACACCCACTTCGTAAGACGACGTCCTTTCAGGCTTCAGCTCAGCATTTCTCAGCACAGAAGATTCTGACTTGGTTTGCACCGATCCCCAGGCAGTTCCAGAGCCATATACATTAGAAAGGCTATATGGATCGGTATCGTTACCCACCTCAGCATAAGCCGCTCTTACTTTGGCAAAAGAAAGGAAATTGGGCATAGTGAACATATCACTTACTACTCCGCTCAATGTTACTGAAGGGTAGAAGTAGCTGTTGTTATCAACAGGCAGCGTACTGGACCAGTCGTTACGGCCGGTAACGTCCAGGAAGATCATGTTTTTGAAGGCCACCTGACCGTAGCCGTAGAGGCTATTGATTCTCTTCTCCGACCTGCTTTGACTTACCTGAAGCTGCACGGCGGAGTTAGAGAAGTTGTAGATGCCAGGGATCAGTAGCTGAGGTGCCACTGTTGACTGAAACCTGTTGTTCTGACGCATTTGGTTACCACCCACTGACACGGTAAAGGCCCAGTCGTCATTCACATTTTTGTTGTAAGACAAAAGGAAGTCAGTATTTCTTTCCTGAAAATACACCGCATCTTCTCTGTACATCCCCAATGGGAATCTCTGAGTAGAGAATGCCCTGCGGCGATCTCTCAGGTCGTTGTACAGGTCGTTACCGGTACGTACCAACAGACTTAGCTCCTTCGTAAACTTATAGGTAGCAGAGAGGTTGCCAAAAATCCTGTCCTTGTCCTGTCCGTTGGTGTTCTCGTAAGTCGTGAAATAAGGGTTATCGTGGTAGTTGTAGTTGTAGTTGAACTGCTGAATTCCCTCAAGCCCTGGCATCCAGTAGTTAGCCAGATTTTTGGTATCAATTCCACGACCATACCAAATCCACAGGTACATTAAGCTTTCAGTTCCGTAGCTGATCGCTGGTCTGTTGTCGCTCTGGCTTTTGATATAGTTAATTGTGGAATTGATGGAAAGTTTGTCTGTCAGGTTAAGGCCGCCTTTCAGCGATACAGAGTTTCTTGTCAGGTCGGTATTAGGCACCATACCCTTCTGATCCAGATTGGTGTACGACAAACGAACATTGCCCCAGTCGTTGGAAGTACTGAATTCAATATTGTTTGTACGAGTTACACCAGTTTCGAAGAAATCATTGATGTTGTCAGGATGTGGTGACCAGGCAGTGGGGGTAATAGTGCTTCCCGCAGGAGCATTGAGATCACCACCACGAAAGCCCGGAACATTTCTTGGGGAATCGAACTGAGGAATAAGCTGGCCATTCAATTCGGGACCCCAGCTCTCATCCACACCGTCGGCAATGCCCGCACCAGCTCCATCAACAAATGAAAACTGACCGTTGTTACCCTGGCCATATTTGTCTTGCCAGTCGGGCATTACAAGCGGGTTTTCGAAAGTTAAATTGCTGTTAACAGCTATTCCAATTCCTTTTTGGCTTTTTCCTGATTTAGTAGTGATCAGGATAGCTCCGTTAGCAGCTCTTGAGCCATAAAGTGCCGCTGCCGCAGGCCCTTTCAATACAGTCATTGAAGCAATGTCGTCGGGGTTGATTTCGCCGGCTGCATTACCATAATCGACTTCCAGGTTACCTGAACCTGAAGCACCATTCACCTGGTTGGAGATCGGAATACCATCGACCACGAACAAAGGCTGGTTGGCATTGATATTCAAAGAAGACTCGCCACGGATAGTGATCCTGGCGGAACCACCCACTCCAGCAGCCGCATTGGAAACCTGCACACCGGCTACTTTGCCTGAGAGAGAATTAACCACGTTAGTCTCACGAGCTTCGGTAATGTCCTCGCCGTTTACCTGCTGCACCGAGTAGCCAAGCGCCTTGGTCTCTCTTTCGACGCCAAGTGCGGTTACAACAACCTCTGACAAGCTTTTTACATCGAGTTGCATGGCTACGTCGATCACCGACCGGCTGCCAATGGCAACTTCTTGTGAGGTGTAACCTACAAATGAAAAAACTAACGTTGGCTCCTGAGTAATCAGGTCGAGGCGATAGTCGCCGTTCACCCCTGTAATGGTTCCGTTGGAGGTACCCTTTTCTAATACGGTGAGCCCAATGAGCGGCTCTCCAGCTTCATCTTTCACAACACCGCTTACAGTACGTGACTGTGCCAGTGCGTTGAAAGAAAAAGCCATCAACAAAAGCAGGGAAAGAAAAGCGCTCCCTAAAGCTTTTTGATAAGGTCTTTTTTCTGGTAATGGTTTTTTCATAGTTTTAAATGGTTAAGACGATTTTCGTTTTAGCACAAAGCCTCCACTCCCTTCCCTTTCGGGAAAGTCTTTGCGGACGCAGGAAGAGGTACTGGCCGGGAATGTTAGCGCATTTCCGGCTTCCTTTTTTATCGGTATAGGGCAATCGAATTGCCTTTTTCGATGCGTCAAAGGTAGGGGGGCGATATTTACCTATATTAAACTAATATTTAAGTCATTGTTAAATAATCGACGCCGGGAACACCCCGCATTGTGAATAGGAAATTTCTCTCAGAAAAGGTTCTCAGGCATTTGTATGAATCAAAAATGCCTACGGAGAAGCACACCTGTCCTACCCCGTCGGGTTAATGAATGTTGACCAAATTATTACCCGTTTGTCACTAGTCTTTTTACAATTAAGCGACAATGGCCCCTTCTCTCCAGCACTTTATTCTTCATGTTAACCGACGTCTAACATCTTCAACCGTCATATAATGATTCGTTAAAGACCGGTTCATCATGTCTTCACTGCTGACTTTCATTTTAGAAGTTCTAACGAACTCAGAGAATGAAGGAGAAAAGTGCGGACGTAATTGTGGTGGGCGCTGGCATTGTAGGTCTGGCGATGGCTTATCACTCAGCCAAAAAAGGGAAGAAAGTTGTCGTTATTGAACGGTCGCAACAGGCCCAGGGAGCCAGTATCAGAAACTTCGGTCTGATCTGGCCAATTGGTCAGCCCAGCGGACCACTGCTCGACCGGGCTTTGCGAAGCCGAAGCACCTGGCTGGAAGTAGCCGGGGAAGCAGGGATATGGCTCCATCAAAATGGCTCCCTCCAGCTGGCCCATCATCAGGACGAATGGGATGTCATCAACGAATTTTACAGTACAAATTCCCACGAAGGCTTCCAGATAGAGCTTGTTGCTGCTGACAAAGCAAAGCAACTGAGCCCGGGGACCAAGACTGCGGGGCTGAAAGGCGGGTTGCTCAGTTCCACTGAGTGCACAGTTGACCCAAGAGAAGCCATCAGCAAATTGCCAGGCTACCTTGAAAAGAAATACGGGGTTGAAATGGTGTTCGGTACGGTCGTTACCTCCATAGAAAAAGATCAGGTTGCGACGGCTGATATCACCTGGCGGGGGGAGAAAATATTTGTATGCAGCGGCGCCGACTTTGAAACGCTCTTTCCGGAAACCTTCCAGCAAAGCGGCATCACCAAATGCAAACTGCAAATGATGCGCACAGGCGTTCAACCTCATGCCTGGAAAGTGGGGCCTTCGCTGTGCGCCGGGCTCACTCTTCTGCATTACGGTGCTTTCAAAGATTGCAAGAGCCTGCCTGCATTGCAGACCAGAGCCCAAACGGATATGCCTGACCTGATCAAGTGGGGCATCCATGTGTTGGTTTCTCAAAACGGAAACGGGGAGCTGGTGCTGGGCGATTCACATGAATACGGACTTTCGCTCTCCCCTTTCGACAGGGAAGAAATCAACCAGCTTATCATGTCCTACCTGGGCACCTTCTTCGAAGCGCCTGACATGGCTATCAATGAAAGGTGGCATGGGGTCTACCCAAAACTGGAGGGCAAAACTGAATTCGTTGCCCGGGTGAGCGACCACACCACCATAGTTAATGGACTGAGTGGAGCCGGAATGACATTGTCGTTTGGTCTCGCAGAGGAGCTTACAAACATACTGTAGCCGATGACCTCCTCTACCAACAACCATCTTGAAGCCAAAGTGACGACCTGGCTACAGTCGACCAACAAGGTAGTTTTTTCGGTCTTCTGTATACTGGCGGCATTCTGCACTTACTCCTGCATGTATGCTTTCCGAAAGCCTTTTGCTGTAGCCACCTTCGAAGATGAAGCCTTCTGGGGGATTGACTATAAAATACTATTGATTACGGCACAAGTACTTGGTTATACACTATCGAAGTTCATAGGCATACGGGTAATCTCGGAGATGAAAAACAACCGAAGATCCATTTTCATTCTTCTTTTGATCGTTTCAGCTGCACTGGCTCTCCTTGGCTTTGCACTGGCTCCTGCCCCATGGGGCATCCTCTTTCTCTTTCTCAACGGCCTGCCACTAGGCATGGTGTGGGGCCTGGTCTTCAGCTTTCTTGAGGGGAGGCAAACTACTGAGGTGCTCGGTGCGGGTCTTTCGGTAAGCTTTATCTTCTCTTCCGGTTTTGTAAAAACTGTCGGCAAGGTGGTGATGCTTAGCTGGGGCGTGAGTGAAGACTGGATGCCTTTTGTTACCGGAAGTCTGTTTCTTATCCCTTTGCTCGGATTTGTCTGGCTGCTTGATCGAATTCCTGAGCCAAGCCCCGAGGATGTGGCGATGAGAACCAAACGTGAGCCCATGAGTAAGAATCAGCGGCGCCAGTTTTTAGTAGACTTCGGCGGCGGCATGTTCCTACTCACGCTGGTTTACATACTGCTCACTGCCTTCCGTGATTTTCGTGACAACTTCTCTGCAGAAATATGGCAGGTGCTGGGCTACGGCGACAATGCCGAAATTTTTACGCTAACAGAAATTCCAGTCTCCATAGCAGTGCTTGTGCTTCTCGGTCTTATGATGGGGATCAAACAAAACTATAAGGCTTTAAATGCGAACTACCTGATCATCATCGGCGGTTTTGCGGTCAGCGGCATCAGCACACTGCTTTTCCAAAACCATCTGATTTCCCCTCCTCTTTGGATGATTTTGGTAGGGTTCGGCCTTTACCTTGGCTATGTCCCTTTCAACAGCATCCTTTTTGACAGGCTCATCGCAGCTTTTAAGGTGACTGGAAATGTCGGGTTTCTTATTTACCTGGCCGATTCGTTCGGTTACCTGGGCAGCGTGGTTATTCTGTTCTACAAGAACTTCGGCTTTGCCAATTTGAGCTGGCTTGAGTTTTTCACACAGTCGATTTATGTAGTCTCCATTTCCGGAACCCTCCTGATGGGAATTTGTATGGTCTATTTCAGAAGGAAATATGAGAGCAGAGATGGTGTTGCCGTTCTTTCAGTTAGATGAGGCCAAACGGGTCAGTTCAAGGCCTTCCTGACATCCGGTGCTTCCTGAAGAGCAATTTAGGTAGTTAATCATCATTACTATGTCGTAGCTGTCCCTCCAGCTTAGTCGGTGTGTATCTGCAAAATTGTCCAAATCTTCAAACAGACCATGCTCTTTCATGTATTTTTTGAAACTACCAAGAGGCACTATGTTATTGTTGTGACAGAAAAAGAAGTCAAAGCCTGCTACCTGCTCCCTTAGCATTCGATCGTTGATTGAACTGGCAGATGATGCTATATCATCATAAACAGGCTCAATGGATTTCTCTTTCCTCAGTAAGCCATAGTCGCCCTTGATGACAACTTCGTAGAAAACCGGCTGATTAAATCCCCTTTTATTGGCGATATAAGTGTAAAACTTTCTCCATACCTCAATATGGTCATCAAAAAAACTGAACTGAGATAGCTTGTTAGCGGGGAAAGTCTCAACTGAACCCGCTTTCTCTTCTCCCTTGAATGACACAGCATCCCACCTCGGGTGGTACTGGAGCAGTCCCACCTTCACTTCTCCTGACGTTAATACAACAACCCCCTGAGACCATTTCTGGTCTGCAAAAGAGTGTAAACAGGAAAATACTACAATAAATACTGTTGCCAGTATTTTCATTGGGTGTTAAATAAGCGTTAACTAAGTTAACATTAATTTAACACACCATTGTCATTTCCAATGTTAAGTTTTCAGGAGGTGCCGAACCGCCATTTCTTCAAAATGGCTTAAAGGAGGCATAGGCTGGTTTTCGAGTTTAGCTTCTTCGTCCCAGTGGCGGAGCGCAATGCTTGGCTCGAATAGTGGATCACTCTTGAAGGCAGCAGCCTCATCGGCGGTCATTCGACCGCCCTGGTACTCAAGTGTTTTTTTGCTGGCCTCAGAAAGTTTGTTGTAATAAGACTCATCAGCGAAAGTGAGGTACCGCTTGGCGGCCACATGGTTTTCTACCAGCTGGCAGATTTTTCGGGAAAAGCCCTTTCCTCTGAGGAACTTCGACCCAATCTCTTCGTGGCTTTTGACACCGTAAAGCCCCATTTTGTCGATCTGGCCATCCATTTCGCAAATGTGTCCTATATCGTGAAAAAATGCGGCAAGAATGACTTCCTCATCATAGCCAGCCGTTTCTGCCAGCAAAGCAGCTTGTACCATGTGTTCAACCTGGGAAACCGGCTCGCCTATATAGTCTTCGTCGCCGTAAGTCCGATACAGATCAAAAATCTCTTTCGCTATTTGTTGGGCACTCATTTTTCAAGAATTATTTGTAAAACTTCAGGCAGACTGTCAGCGATATGCGTGTGTGGCTCCTTCTCCAAATCCTCTCTGCTGTAAGCGCCGGTCGTCACTCCAATTACCAGCCCGCAGCCCGCAGCGGTGCCCTCACCCAGATCGGATGCCGTATCCCCCACTTTTGCTACGAAAGAAGCTTCTGTCACCTTGCTTAGCTTCATGGCTTTGAAAATCATATCAGGATGGGGTCGGCCGCTCTCCACCTCATCGCTGGTCACGCTGCCATCCAACAGTTCCTTTTTCAACCAACCAAGTCGTTCGATCAACGCATCGGTCGTTTTCCGGTCAAACCCCGTGTCAACGTACACACTGATGCCTGATTCCTTAAGCGCTTTGAATACATCAGAGGCTCCGGCCATCTCCCGCACCGACGGATCTTCTTCATAAAAGCTAACCATATCCGAGACGAAGGCTTCGTGGAGCTCATCAATCATATCATCCGTCACTTTGATGCTTTCAGGCAAGTGGTACTCAAGAAGTTGTCGCAATGCTACCGGCTTTGGAATGCCCATCACCCTTGCGGCCTCCGCCATGGTTATTGAAACACCCTGGCGCTGCAGTGTTTTTCTGAGCACCTTTTGTACATCCTGATTGTCCTGAACGGTGGTGCCCGCCAGGTCAAAAACTACTAGCTGAATTGATCCCATCTTTTGCATTGATTCAAGCGTCAATTTTACAACCGAACACCCGTTTCAAAGTAAGCTGGGGATTAAGATATGGTTAAGTTTTGTAACGGAGGCGGCATGGCACCTGAAGGCTATATACCTCCAGCAACCACCTGCAGCCAATCTTCTTCCTTAAAAGAATCATTAGCTACTCTCAGCAGGTCTTCAGAAGTGGCAGTCCGAATGGAGGTGAGCAGCCTGTTGTAGTGCTCATAATCTAATCCGGCGAAGTGAATGGATCTGAATTTGTCCATCAGGCTGAACGAGGTGCTGATACTTGACAGAAAGGTGCCAATCATGTAGTTCTTCACTGTTTCAAGTTCTTCAAAAGGTATGGGCTCAGTCCTGAGCCGCTTCATCTCCTTCAGAATTTCGTCGATGGAAGCAATGGCCACTTCTCGCTTCACGTCGGTTCCCACCACCCAAAAAGCAGCATGTTGAAGATAAGAGAGCGAAGAATAAATACCGTAGGTATAACCTTTGTCCTCTCTGATGTTTTTCATCAACCTTGAACCAAAGTATCCACCAAAAACCTCGTTGAGAAGCATGAGATGGTAGTGATCCGGGTGATGTTTGTCATGAGCCATTTTCCCCAGCCGAAGTGAAGCCTGCACCGACTCATCCACTGGCAGTATTTCCCTCACCGCAGGGGCGGTAACCACCGGATAGTTTGGCAACGAAACAGCTCTTGAGGGGAAGTCTTCAAAAAAACCTTTTAGCTTCGAAAGCTCCTCACCGGAAAGCTTGCCAGACACAAACACTTCTGCCCGTCTCAACAACCTGTTCTTGTGGTATTCCTTCAAATCAGCGGAGGTCACTTTTCCAACCTCTTCCTCCGAAAGCTCTTTACCGTAGGGGTGGTTCCGTCCGAAAAGAAGGTGCCTTAGCCCTGACGATGCAAGCGCAGACGTCTTTTGCTTGTTTACCCTTATCTGTTGTATCCGAACCTTTTTAAGGGTCTCAAGTTCCTTCTCCGGAAACGAGGCATCAACAACGACGCTCAAAAAGAAGGGAACCACCTCCTGGAGGTATTTGGTTAGGGAATAAACCGTAAGGGTCACAAAGTCCATTCCCGAGGTTACTTCCCAATACGCTCCGTAGTAGTCAAGCTTATCCGCAATTTGCCGACCCGAGAGCTTCTCTGTTCCCTCAAGCAGCATTTTGGTTGTGAAATAGGAAACACCCTCCTTTTCCTCCAACCAACTGCCCGACTGGAGGACTAGCTCTATTCTGCAAACTTCCTGGTCTCCCAGAACCAGCTCGTGGAACTGAATACCGTTACGAAGCGTACTGCTTGTAACATGCTTTAAATCGGTGCGGGTAGGAATATGAAATTCGGGCGCTGCGGTTCTGTCTAACATCAAAAACTTGGAGGATCAGGAGTCAGGAGTGGTGGAAGTGGGTGCTGCTTTGTCGAAATTAAACAGCAAGCTAAACCTAAGAGTTTCAGCCAACGGGTGATTTTGCACCTGAGGCACCAGATAGGCAAAGTCGATTCCGAACACCTGATAGCGGAAGCCAATACCCATGGTGAAATACTTCCTGTCGCCCTTTTGTGGGGTTTCGTAGTGGTAGCCAGCCCGGGCAGCAAACACATCTTTGTACCAGTATTCCACTCCTATTGAAGAGATAATCTCATTTACTTCCTCTGAGAAACCATCAGGTGCGTCGCTGAAGGAGCCAAACATGCCGCTCAACAGGGGGCGGTAGGGGTCTTTACCACTTTTGATCTTGTACTTACTAGGGTCATTAGGGTCGGCAATGAAGTTGCCATCACCATCAGTTTCATAAATCGGCGGAGAAGGAACCATCAGCTTATTGAAATCCAAAGCGACAGTGATGGTGTTAAAGGCATCCAAATCGGTTTTAAAGGCCGCACCCAACCGGAAATTGATAGGAATGAAATCTTCGTTGTCGACACTGCTGTAGGTCAGCTTCTGTCCGATATTCGAGATGTGCGCACCTGCCGATATGTTGGAGTTACGGCCGCTTAGCACCAGATCCTTTGTGTAATAGGAACCCACGTCTACTGCCACACTGGTACCTGCTTTGGCATCTTGTGACGAAGAAAAGCTTCCTGATAGATTAGAGTGAATAAAACGGCCTGTGACACCCAGCCCCAGCTCTTCACTCAGCTTCCTTGAATAGGTGGCATCTACTGCAAACTCTCTTGGATTGAAGGTATTAAGAGGGGCGCCTGTATTGTCAGTCAACTGTATCTCCCCAAGATCAAAATACCGCATGCTTACGGCCACAGTCTGCACACGGTCTATTTTTTTATACCCCGACAGGTACGACAACGACATGTCGTTCACAATTTTGGCCAACCAGGGAGTATAAGAAATGGCAAAACCCATGTCCTGCTCAATGAAGGCAAGCTTACCGTTGTTCCAGTGTACTGAGTTGGCGTCTGCGGAAGTGGCTACCCCAACATCACCCATGGCAGCTCCTCTTGCATCAGGCGCAAACCCAAGAAAGGGCACGGCCGTAGAAATGACACGACGGCTGGTATCCTGCCCAGAAATGACTGCACCAGGCTGTGCATAGCTATAAAAACTCAAAAACATTAAGCCAAAAGCAACAAATACACCTGCATTCACGTGCCTGGAAGAATTCAGGGAAGGCTTTTTTATTGTATGTATCTTCAATGTATAAAAATCAATTGGTGAGTATTAGTTTGCCAAAAGCAATATTTTGATTTAAATCTTCTTCGTCAACTACAATCAGTCGGTAAATATAAATACCATTTTCGATTCTTCGGCCATTATAGTTCCTGTTCCACTCAGGGCTTTCGACAAAACCCCCTGAATTGTTGGCCTGCCACTCCATTTTGTCGACTACCGCACCACGTTGATCCACCAACTCCATGCTTATGCTCAACAAATGATCGCCCCGGTCATGTTCCAGCCTAAAGGTAATGGATTCTGTGGCCGGATTAGGAAAACTCAGAACGTTCTTTATCCTCACTTTAGTGTCCTCCGAAACTACAAAATCTATGATATTTTCAGCAACATTGGAAAAAGTATCAAAAGCTCTCACCTTGAGGCGATGCTTTCCTTTGGTTAGTGTTCCAAGAGGATAGAGGACTGTTCCACTGGTGAAATCGTCCAGATTTGAAACATAATAGTCGTTCAGGATAACTGGCTCCTGTTCGTCTATTTGATAAGTGATGTTCTGCCCTATGGCCTTCCCTGAAATATTAATTCCGCTCTCATCTGCCAATTTTACCATCAGCAACGGATTAGCATTTACCCTGTCGCCGGACCGAAATGAATCGTCATTGATAAAAGCCTGTATTGCCGGACTTTTAGTGTCGGCAAAAGCTGGGGGCTTCGACCCTCCAAGGTAAAAGTCAATTGTAGCACCGTTTGCGTCCAAAAGCCCGCTTTCGGGCTGGGCATACATAGTAATTTTTCCTCTTGTCTGCTGGTATGAAATATTTTTAGGCACTACAAATTCGTATGAAAAATCACCGTTTGTTATTGACACTTTGCCTCTATACACCACGTTGCTCCAGAGGTCGTAATTCGTCGGCTGGCTTTCGTCGCCCAGTGTGGCAAACGTGGTCGGCTTGTCGTACATGTTGACCGTCAGCTTCCCTTTAAAATCGGTTACCTTCTGATCAAATCCATCCTCCACAATTCCTTTCACCACCACTTTGTTCATTGCCGACACGGTATCGGGCACGCCATCTATTGGCACACCGTTCAGTTCGGTTATTTTTAGGTTGTAGGCCGGATAGTTGAGCCTCATAGACGGGTCACCCAAGAGCGCAAAGTTGCGATTGACCGGCCCCCGGAGACTGTTATTCTTGGTCTCCCTGATAACGTCGCCCAGGCGTGGATACTCACCATTTATTTTTGAGAATATGGAAAGGTAAAAAGCCTGGTTCAGCACATAGTTGGTGTGAGCGTACACAGGCCGGGTGGTAGTAAGCAAAGCAATCGCTCCTCCCTGCGGATTGAGTAGCAACTCCTCAGCCCCACTTTCAACTGTTGGGTCGTCGTACCTGCCAAACTCACAGGTGGCAGTCACGAACAAGGCCAGTCTTGAGCCGTTCCTCCATTTGACCAGCGAGTCGTAGACAACTATTCTCTCATCTGTCAGCACTGTTGCATTGCCATGGCCACTGTAGTTGATGATAAAGGCACCGTTATCCACGGCCTGTCTGATAGCCTCGTAGGTCTCCGGGGAGCGGGGTTTACTTTCTATCAATACCTGCTTAAAGGCATCGAGGTAAATCTTTTTTATGTTGAATTGAACATAGGCTGTGTCCACATAGTCCGCCAGCCTGTCGGCATCCCGAAGATGGATATTGAAGTCGCCATCGTCTGCCACAAAGTAGAGGTCATTCCGCCAGCTGCCTACTCCGGAAGCGTCAGTAGTGTAACCAATAATTTTATCAACCACTTCCGCAGCCTGCTTCGCCGTCCACACTGGCAGCCTCCCCACGCCTATATCGGCTATATGGTCTCCGCTGGTTTGCTCAACCCATTCACCCTCATGGTCGTCCAGAAATGCAAAGTAGTCGTCAGAAGAAAAGCTCAGAATCTGATCCAGCGATTCCCTGGATTCGTACACAGGCACAAAGTTGTGATTTTCAGTTCTTGCTTTGTAGTCAAAAGAAGCGTCTCCAAAAAGCAATAGATACTTCAGCTTTCCAGGCACCGCATCATACAAATACTTCATATAGTCCCTGATGGCTGAAATATCCTGCATGCCCGATGAAAACTCATTGTACACTTGCTGGACAGTGACCACCCTCACATCCAAACCATCATTCGACCGCCGGAAGTTGGCCAACCGGTTCGCCTCCGACAAAAAGTTCTTGTGTGCGACAATTACCAAATCCGGAACCTGCCCGTTTTTCAGCTCCTGATTCAATAGTTTTTTGGCAGAGGCAGGTGATTTCAGCGAGGCCGGATCAACTGCTATGAACTCAAGCAGTTTAGTTTGATCAACTGTAAAGCTGGCCACGCCATTCTCCTTGCTGAACTGCTGATTGATTGGCTGCGTAGGATCGGTCACATCCCAAATTCTGTCCACGGCCGCAGCATTGCCAAGGTTGTAAGAAGCAGTGCCCTGAGTGTCTTTATTTCTGAATACCAACGCACCCTGGCGGTAATTGAGCTTCTTTTTCCCCTGCAAAAAGAAGTAGTCGAGGTAGCCCTGCGACGTCTTCCCAAAAAAGCGGTTGTATGTATATTCAACTGACGTGTTTTCCGCCAAACCAATAGCAGAAACAGGCAGCCGGATTGTATCAACCCTCTGAACCCCCAGTGGGTCATAATCGCCTTCGCCCCTGGCGCCAACAGCCTGATTGAAAATGGCATTTCCGTTTACCCTGACATCGAAAGAGCTGGCTCCAAAACTTTGCGTGACAACTGAGGAAATCATCGTTACCTCGGTGCCTGCCAGGTAAGCGCCTTTTCCTCCCTCAAAGGTTAAGGTGGCGTTGCCCGATGAACTAAAAATCTCACCCTGCCAATGCCTGCCCGACTTCCCAAGTTTATTGATGTCAACCTCATGCGCAAACAGGTCGTCGTAAGCATCAACTTTCACTCCAGGAGATTCGAGCGACTCCCGGGTGAGCATTCTCTTTCCTACAGCACCATCAATCCTGAGAAAGTAGTAGGCGGTGTCCGAATATAGATTTCTTTCGTATCGAAAACACCTACATCCAGTTTCAAAAGAATATTCGTGGGGAGAGTTGCCATAAAACAGCAGGTAGTCAGAGGCATCGAAGCGCCCGTCCCCCTCGCCTATCACCTGAATACCGTTTTCGATCAAATCGAAAGGTCTGGGAGTAGCATTCCTTTGGGGCAACATACCCCCGCCTCCATTGCCGTACATCGCCAGTTTCCTCGGGTCAATCGCCGACACATCAACACCTGCCTTTTGAAGGAAGTCACGGTCGATTTTATAGAGCCCTTTCTCCGTCACACCAATTTTTAGCCACTGCCCCTCGCTGAGCACACTTTGCCCAAAGCCTGCATGGCAGGCAAGGAAAGTGATCAGTGAGGCAATAAGGATGATCGGTTTTTTCATTGGGCGTTTAGGCCATGGAGAAACGCTGGCTCAGCGAAATTATTCTCCAAAAATAAAAGCATTCAGCTAAGAAATTAGCCTGCAGGCGACTTAGTTTGAAATAAATGGCTCAGGATGGATGTTAGAACATACAGCAAAATGGCCAGCGGAAGTAGCGTATAACCACCAATAACAATCACCAGCATGGCCATTAGAATGACAAGGTATTTCGGTTGATTGCCAGCCCAGCCAAAACTTTTGAACTTGAGTGCTATCATCTCAAAAGGTGATACCAGCAACCAGGAAAAAAGGAGGGTCAGACCAACGAGCACATATGTATTAACAACGATTGGGAAAGCACCAGCCGTCCAAACCAGGCAAGTAAAAAAAAGCGCATTTGCCGGCGTGGGCACACCAATGAACTTGTCCGACTGCCTGGTGTCTATATTGAATTGAGCCAGCCTAAAGGCCGAAAAAACAGCAATTAAGAATGCGATGTAGGGGAGAAACTCGTTGGTCTGACTTGTCTTAAGCAGTTGGTAAACAGTGACGGCGGGCAACACACCAAAACTTACCATATCAGCCAGTGAATCCAACTCCTTGCCAATTGCACTCGACACTTTTAGTGCTCTTGCAGCAAAGCCGTCGAAAAAATCAAATACCGCAGCCAGCACCACGGCAACGGGTGCCATTTCCACTTTACCTGACAGCACCATCACAATGCCTATACAGCCGCAAACCAGGTTGCCGGCGGTGAGAATATTAGGTACCTGGGCTTTTATCTTCATCTTTTCAAGCCACAAAAAGGGTTATAAACTTTCTCATATCCGATAGTGGTCGTTTCGCCGTGGCCGGGAAAAACCTCCACATCGTCACTCAAGGTAAATAACTTTTCATGAATGCTTTTGATGAGCGTATTATGGTCGCCTCCGGGAAGATCGGTTCTTCCTATGCTCTGACGAAAAAGTATATCCCCTCCCATGAGCTGCTTGGTATCGGCGTGGTAAAATGCCACATGGCCAGGTGCATGGCCAGGCACAAAAAGAACATCCAGGCTAGTCGAGCCAAATTCCACAACATCGCCTTCATCAATATAGTGGTCGATCTCACTTTCCTCGTAGCCAGCAAACCCATAATTGGAAGCATATGCCTTTACGGCCCTGAGCACAGGCTCGTCTTTTTTGTGAGCATACAGCTCAATGCCAAAATTCCTTTTACAATAAGCATTGCCCAACACGTGGTCAATATGGCAATGGGTATTGAGTAGCTTAACTGGCCTCAGCCCATTAGAAGCAATAAAATCGGTCAGCTCGAGTTTTTCGGATGTGTCGAAGCAACCCGGGTCAATGATTACACATTCCTTTGTCTCGTCGTGTAACACATAAGTGTTTTCCTGAAACGGGTTGAAGGCAAAGGCTTTTATTTTGAGCATGCGAGGTTTGCTTTAGGAGGCAAATTTGTAGGTTTGAGGCTCAAAATACAAAATTGATGGAAGTTGATTTTCTTATTATTGGCCAGGGGCTGGCGGGCACTACGCTGGCATTTGAACTGCTGGGCAAAGGTAAGAAAGTAATGGTGATGGCAGACTCAAAGCAGCCATGTGCTTCCAAAGTTGCAGCGGGACTTTACAATCCCATAACAGGCAACAGGCTGGTAAAAACCTGGAAGGCAGATTCACTTTTTGACATTGTTGAGTCCTACTATCAAAGCCTGGAGTCCATGCTCGACGCAAAGTTTGTTTACCCAATCGGCATCTACAGGCCTTTTACCTCCATCGATGAGCAAAATGACTGGATGGCCAAGTCAGCCGATCCACAGTTCGTAGCCTACGTTGCCAAAGTGACCAGCCATCCTCACGACTCTCAGCTGTTTCACGATCCATACGGCGGGGTTCATCTCACGAAGGCTGGATTTATCGATACCACAATATTTTTAGAAGCTTCAAAAAAATACCTGCAAGCTAAAGGGTGTTTCACTGAAGAAATGTTTCATGAAGACAACCTTTCTATCACAAACACAAGTATAAGTTATAAAGGCCTGAAGGCAAGCAATTTGGTTTTGGCGCAGGGAGTTGGGGCGCAACCTGGAAATTTGTTCTCATGGCTGCCACTACATGAGCTAAAGGGGGAGATTCTCGAAATCAGCACCTCGCTTGGCGGCAACACCATTTTTAACCGGGGTTGTTTCATGCTACCAGCAGGTAATGAACGTTGGAGAGTGGGGTCGACTTACAACTGGCGGCAACCGGACTATTTGCCAACTGAACAAGGAAAAAAGGAGATATTGGAAAAGTTGAACCACTTATACAAAGGGAGCGTTGAAATAACCAATCACATGGTGGGGATAAGACCCTCTACCAAAGACAGGCGTCCTTTTTTAGGAAAGCATCCTGCTCATGAAAACATTCATATTTTCAATGGGTTAGGAACAAAAGGCGTATCTTTAAGTCCCTTTTTTGCCAGAGAAATGGCAGACTACCTTGTCGGCCAAAAACCATTGAGCAGGGAAGTCAGTATTGAAAGATATTTTTCTTTATATTTTGAGAGAAATGTAGGATGATGAACAGGCAACTGGAGCGCTATTGGAAAATTGGCTTATTAATTGGCTTTATTCTTTTTTGTTCTGATCTCTCAGCCCAGAATATTTCGGGTGGATTCGGGAAAAACAGGGTTCAGTACAAAAATTTCGAGTGGTTTTTTTACAGCGCCGAAAATTTTGATATTTATTTCTACCAGGGTGGTGAAGACTACGCCAAAGCGGCTGCGGAGTTTCTCGAAGTTGAGTTCGATAAGCTTACCGACATTCTGGGCTATGCACCTTATGCCAAAACAAAAATTTTCCTTTACAACTCAGTAGCCGACCTTCAGCAAAGCAATATTGGCGTCAATGACGAGACCTTTGCAGTCGGCGGCAAAACCAATTTCATCAAGCTACAGGTGGAGGTCGCTTACCCCGGCACCATGCTGGGCTTTAAAGAAGAGCTGCTGCATCAGATTTCCCGCATGCTCATCAAAGACATGATGTTTGGCGGAAGCCTTACCGACATGTTCCAAAACACCTATCTGCTCAGCTTGCCTGAGTGGTTTATCGAAGGTGCCGCCATGTATGTGACCAATGGCTGGTCCATCGAAATGGACGACTTCATGCGTGACTTCCAGCAAAAAAACGGGCGATTCAAGAAGCTCAATAAGTACTCTTACGACCAGGCCGGCCTCATTGGGCAGTCGATTTGGAACTACATAGTAGTAAAATACGGCCGAAGCAATATCTCCAACATCCTGAACCTCACCAGAATCATTCGGAATGAGGAAAACAGTATTGCCAGCACATTAGGCGTGCCTTTCAAAACCTTTCTCTCCGACTGGCAGAATTATTACCTGAATGCTAACACCACCATTGAGGGTGAGTACCGGTCGCCCGAGGAAGACAGTTTTATCACTCACCGCAAAAAAGACAAAGACTTTACCACCGTTTCAATCAGCCCCGACGGCAAGCACCTGTCTTATGTGATTAATGACAATGGCAAGTATCGGGTTTTTGTCAAAAATTTGGAGACTGGAAAATCCACAAGAGTAATGACCGGTGGCTACAGAATGATCAATCAGGATGTGGACCTGAAAGTGCCGATGCTCAACTGGGTGGACAATGTGACGCTGGGAATTGTGGATGTCAAGTTTGGCCTTTATGAGTACGTGCAGTACGATATCCTCGGCAAGTCATTGATCAGAAGACCGCTGGAGAGGTTCTCGCAGGTTCACAATATTGCCTTCAACAGCAACGGCAAGCTGGCTGTCATCAGTGGCGACATCAACGGCCAAAACGATCTCTATCTGGTGTCGCTCACCAGAAACGCCCTAAGGCGCCTTACCAACGACGTGTGGGACGACATAACGCCGAGCTTTCTGCCTGGCACGGATGCCATTGTGTTCAGCAGCAACCGACCAACAGATTCTCTGAAGTCGGCATCTAAAACTTTAAAAGACCTTCCAAGCCACTACAACCTGTTCCTGTACGACCTTGACACTACCAAAAATGTGGTGGTGAGGCTGACAAACAACATTAGCAGCAACTACCTTCCCAAGCCGCTTGATACTTACAACATCCTGTACCTAAGTGATCAAAAAGGGATAGTTAACCTTTACAGATACAACAGGGAGGACAGTATTTATAGCCAGGTGTCAAATTTCAACACAAGCATTAAGTCGTACGACGTTGATCCAGCAAGCAAAACTTTGACGGCCATCATGCTGAATGATGGTGTAGACAAAATTTATAAGGCTGAAGGCTTCGACTACCGAACCCCAACCTTTACCAGGCAAACACTGCGGCAAGATGTTCAGCAGGCTCGCTTTTTAACGCAACGACTGGGCGAACGAAGGGCAGCTCAGCAACAAATAGTGGATAGCGTCAAGACTGAAAAAGCAGAACAAATTCAAAAAGAGGCTGAGAAAAAAAGCGTTTTGAATGACCCAGCCCTGGCCGGAAGGTCAGACCTCATAGATACTGAAAATTACCAATTCGACAACGATGTGATTAAGCAAAGGAGTGAGTCGAGCTCCTTCCTTTCCAACTTCAGGGGAGTCGAACGAAAAAGTAAGATTCTGGGGCCAGTTCCATACGAGCCACGTTTCAGCGCCAACAACGTGACAACTTCGTTTGTCATTGATCCATTGAGAAAGTTTGGCATGCTGCTCGAAACCCGCATGAATGACATGACCGAGGATCATCATTTCTATGGCGGTGCACTGGCCATTGCCAACCTGAGGCAAGGCGACATTTTTGGCGAGTACCAGTTCCTGAAATACAGAGTCGACTTTAAGATGCGCTATGACAGAAAAGTCATTCGCAGAGAATCCAATGGAAATAATCAGCTGGAAGCCGCCAACCAAAAATATGTACTTAACACATACACGGTTGGTGCAAGTCTGCCGCTGAGTGTATATACACGGATAGCGTTTCAACCCTTCTTTTCTACCACAAGATTTCTGGAGCTGGACTACCGGACGCTCAGCACCTCTCCACCTAGCTTCCCCACCGACATAAGCACATCCTATGCCGGCTTCAAGTCGGAAATAGTGTTTGATAACACGATTTCGCATGGCACAAATATCATTGAGGGGACAAGAGCAAAAGTTGCATTTAACCTCTCGCAAAACCTGGGCTCTACGGCGCAAAGTTTCAACAACATTGAGGTAGATGTAAGGCACTACCAGAAGATTTACCGGGAGCTGATCTTTGCTACCCGTTTCATGTATGGAAGATTTTTTGGCAACGATGCCAAAACATACGTTTTGGGCGGTATGGACAACTGGCTGTTCAACAGAACCGACACCACCGGTCAGCGTGACCCTATACTACCCATGTACGGAGTAGACAATAGCGATATTCTCTTTTTGCGCTACGTCACTAACTTGAGAGGTTTTAATTACAACAAGCTAAATGGGAACAATGTATTGCTGTTCAATGCAGAGCTTAGATTTCCCGTCGTACGGTTTTTTCACCGAGGCCCTATTTCATCTAACTTTCTCAGAAACCTCCAATTTACTTCGTTCTATGACCTTGGCTCGGCCTGGACGGGCGCTTCTCCTTTTAACGAAAACAATAACGTAAACACCATTACGTATAAGGTTCCCGGATCTCCGTTCCAGGCAGTCATCCGCAATTCGAAATCAGCATGGCTGGCGAGCTACGGATTTGGTGTGAGAACCTACCTGCTGGGGTACTACATTAAGCTTGATATGGCTTACCCTATTGAAGACTACGAGGTTCAGAAAAAGAGATTTTACCTGACACTCGGATTCGACTTTTAGGAAGTTAAAAGCTTATCATTTTAGATAATTGTCATAAATTTCGGGATGATAAAATCCATGACCGGGTACGGAAGTGCCTCCTTTGAAAACAGTGAGTGTAAGCTATCCATCGAAGTAAAAACCCTTAATTCTAAATTTCTGGATTTATCCCTGAAGCTGCCAAAGGCCATTCAGGAGTACGAGATGGAGGTGAAGACCTTGATTTCAGAAATCCTCATCAGAGGGAAAGTCAACATCAACTTTGATTACGAAGAGAATAAAAAGGAAGAGGTTCGGTACTCGGTCAACAGCGTTTTCTTCGAACAATACTTCCAGCAGTTAAAGAGCATTTCAGCAAATCTGGCTGTTTCTGATGAGTCACTTTTCAGACAAACTATGCAGATGCCCGAGGTGCTTCAGCAAAAGGAAGACACAGAAGATGCGAGAATTTCATTGGAAGAAGTTCTTCAAACGATGAGAAAGGCGCTTGAGGCTTGCGATAAATTCAGGGACAAGGAGGGTGAGGTACTTTATGGCAACTTTGAATCCTACATTGGCATCATCCGTCACAACCTTGCCGAAGTAGCTAAAAGAGACCCTGAACGAATCAAGGGGATCAAGGAAAGAATTGAAAAGAACCTCACTGATGTGGTGGGCAAGGAAAAGGTGGATCAAAATCGTTTCGAGCAGGAATTGATCTACTACATAGAAAAGCTCGATATAGCCGAGGAAAAAGTCAGGCTGGAGAGTCACCTCAACTTTTTTATTGAAGCACTCGGTAGCCCCGATTCGAACGGCAAAAAGCTGGCTTTCATTTCACAGGAGATCGGCAGGGAGATAAATACTATCGGCTCCAAAGCCAACGACGCCATCGTGCAACGGCTTGTAATAGAAATGAAGGAAGAGCTGGAGAAAATCAAAGAACAACTTCTTAATATTCTCTAGCTCTCTCTTGGCCATACTACCCCTCCCCGAGACTAAAAAAGATGGGTATAGTCATCCTCACCTTCACAGGCAAGCCACGTTGCTTTCCAGGATTCCATGATGGCGCTCCTGACAGTACCCTAACAGCCTCTTCATCGCAACCGCCGCCAATCCCCTTAGCCACCTCAATATTGCTGATCGAGCCGTCCTTTTCCACAATAAATTGGAGATAAACTCTCCCTGAAATGTTCATTTTTCTGGCATTTTGGGGGTAAACCAGGTTTTCTCCCAAATACTTGTAAAATGCCTGCATGCCACCTTTTGGCTCGGGCTTGTTTTCCACAATGACAAATATTTCTTCAGCCTCCTCTTCGGGCAGCTCGTCCATTACTGCAGGCAGAGGGTCACTAATCCGCATATCCTGGGTGATCTCCACATCCAGGTCGAGATCAATATCCTCAAGCTCAATTTCATCGCTGATCTCTGTGATAACTACCGGCTGGTTTTGTAGTGGAGGAGGTGGAGGAGGTTGGTCAGTCGGTGGAATTTCTATCAAATCCTCAAATTCATCTCCCGTAAGACCTGACAACTCAATTTGATCGCCTGAGTCGCAGAACTTCCATTCAAATGCTACTATAACAAGCAATAGCGAAATAGCGAGCCCCAGCACAAAGAAAAGATTGCTCAAATCGTGGTCTCTTAATGCCTTACTCTTTTTGTGGTCCAGTAGCTCACCGATCAGATTTGCCTGCCTCTGCTTCCTGACAAGGGCATCTGCCTTGGGTGACTTAAGGAAATAGTTTTCGGGGGTATCTACCGTGCCTCGAATGTTGCTGCTTGAATCACGGCTTTGTGCGGGTATGGGTTGTGAAATTTTCATGGCTTTGGGTATTAAATTGATTGGCCATCCGCCAAACTTCAATACCAAAGTCCTCCATTTTCAGCTAAATAGATATGATCTATAAGAGCCCCGTCCTCTGATTTTAGTCATAAAAAAAGCCCCAATATTGGGGCTTTTCTTCTATAACTTATGTCCTCAATTATCCAAGCTTGAAGGTAATAGGAAGAATCATTCTTACTTTCACAGGGCGTCCACGCTGCTTACCAGGTTTCCACTTAGCCGCTTCCTGAATCACCCTTACGGCTTCTTCATCGCAACCAGCTCCAATACCTTTTATCGCCTGAACTTCAGTGATTGATCCATCTTTGTCAACAACAAACTGAACAAACACTTTACCCTCAACACCCATTCTTCTTGCCTGGTTGGGGTATTTCATGTTCTTTCCAACGTAGGCGTAGAATGCTGCCATACCGCCGTTAGGCTCTGGCTGGTCTTCCACAATCGTGAATATTTCGTCAGCAACCTCTTCTTCAGGTGCTTCTTCGAACACCACGTCTTCTATCACTGTGTTTTCTGTGATTTCAACGTCAAGGTTTACCTCAATTTCTTCTTCGATTTCCTCCTCGTCAGGCACCTCAATAATCTCAGGCTGCTGAATCACCGGTGGTGGTGGTGGTGGCTGCTCGGTTGGAGGTATCTCCATTAAGTCTTCAAAGTTATCATCCACCTGACCAAGGTCAACCAAGTTACCATCGTCATAAAACTTCCACTCGAAAGCGGTAATGACAAGAAGTAAACTCACAGCCAGGCCTATGTTGAAAAACAGTCCGGTCTTTCTCTCAAGATCTGCTTTCTCGCTCTTTTTGGCCTCCATTGAAAATCAATTTAGTAGTTAGTTAATCTATTCGTAGTAATTTCAAATGTAGCGATTAAGAAATTTAATTCAAATTAGATTTCTTTCGCCGCACAAAATTTACTGCCAACAAAGCAGTCGCCGAGCCCAAAACATCCGCAAGCAAGTCAAGCCATTCTGAACTCCTGTATGGGATGAAGCTTTGAGCAATCTCAATCAGTATTCCTAAAACTAAGGAATTAGTTGCAACAATCCAAAATCTTACTGGCTTTTCATCTATCAACAATGTCTCCCGCACAACAAGTTCCGGGAAATAAAGCAGGGCCCAAACAAAGAACAGACCAAAATGGCCTACCTTATCAACCCCTGGGTATTTAAGAAACTCAAACCACCCATTGCCGCCGCCCTGGCTTAAGGTCAGGTAGAGGATCAAAGCCACCCATATATACTTAAGGCTTTGAAAAAGTCTTAACACCTTACTGCCCGATAAGCTCCTTATAAGCAGCCGCTGACAAAAGCTCTTCTTTCTCCGAAATATTCGACACTTTTACTTTGATCATCCAGCCCTCGCCATACGGATCGCTATTTACAAGCTCTGGCTGCGCTTCCAATGCCGCATTTACTTCGGTCACTTCTCCACTCAATGGCATAAACAGGTCAGAAACGGTTTTTACAGCTTCGACGGTGCCAAATACTTCAGAAATAGCGACCTCTTCTCCTTCTTTTTCTATTTCGACGTAAACGATATCACCAAGTTCGCTTTGAGCGAAATCAGTCACGCCAACAGTGGCTATATCTCCGTCAACTTTAACCCACTCGTGGTCTTTGGTATAAAGTAAATTCTCGGGAATGTTCATGGATATCTCTTTTATTTTAAAGTGAGCAAAAGTACACTCTTCTGTTTTAAGTGAAAAATTATTGCGCCAAACTAAATCTGAGCTGCACCCCGAAGGCAGTTGTCACTCTCTTAAAGGAGCTCGAAATCCTGGGCTGGTTAAGGTTTCGTTCAAAATAGAACTGAAGATTGAGTTGGTCATTGAGCATATAACTCACGGTTGGTCGTACCTGATAGTTGATATTTCCGGCCGTTATGGTCGGCTCATCATCAATTTTTCTTTGCAATGTCTTGGTATCTCTAACGGTCACTGCCACCCTGAAAGTAATGTCGTTTTTAAGGGTCACTGTCCTTCCCTGTACCTTAAACGGCAATTCGTAGTCCGACTTCGTGACTCCATAATCCAGTGTCACGTCGTTGCTCTTGAGCTCCGTCACCTGGCTGTTGGAGAGGTTGAGTGCGAGGTTCCGCTCTTTCTTGTACTCTATCCTGGCCGTTACCCTCGATTTAGTTCTTAAGTTAATCCCCAAAAAGGGGGCAAACCGCTCGGACACCAACACCTGGCCAAGCACATATATAGGGATCAGCCCATTCTCTCCGTTCAGAGAGGCCATCGGATAATTCTCTATCTGATTGGTCAGGTCAAAATTATCGGCATTAAGTGGTGAGAGCGAATCAGTATAAGCCAGTGTGTTGCTGAAGTTGTTGATACTCAAACTTGAGGTGTAGGCATGGGTAAGGTTAATGGATGAAAATACCTGCGCAAGTTTCGGTATTCGTGACAGGCCGGCATAATCCACCCGCCAGTTAGGTATTGGAATCCTCGGGAAAGGCGACAACGAGGCGTCGTTGGCAGAATGACCTGTGTAGGCAGCTAAAAAGGCAGGAATTAATACATCCTGAGAATTGAGGGCATACTCTCCGGCACTGTTTGAAGCGTCGAGTCTGCTTTTTATAATGCCCCTATTGTTTTCGAACTGCTTGAAAACAGACGAAATATTGGCGGTGTCATCTTTTATAAAGGCAGTGTTGATAGTTAAAATAGAAATATTGTAACTACCCGATCGGGATGGTGTCAGCGAACGGAAGCTCTCCAATTCATCGTCGTATCGGTATATTTCCTGAAAATTACCTGTCACAGTCTTCTTTGCGTCAAGCTGAATTTTGAGGTCCGTGAATGGCTCAATATTAGCCCTTAACTGCAAGTCTGTGGTGTTGTTCTGAGTAAAAGGTGCCGAAAGCGATGTGCTCTTGGCTATCCAGCCGTTTTCCGCCGCTCTATATCTGATGGAGGGATCCTGGCTGCCGAAAATGAAGTCGGTACCAGGCGCATTAAAGCCGCTGTCCAGTCCAAATAAATAAGCCCTTGGCCTGAAGCCTGGCAGCATGGTACCCTCCCGGATGCTGTAAGTTCCATTGATTGAACGCACAGACATCAACAATCTCAAAAGCCCTTTAAAAGCTTTATTCTCGGATTTTTTCGCCTCAGTAGTGTCAACTTTTGTCCTTGGTCCTTTGGGAGCAGGGCCTGTCGGCCGTCGTCTTGGTGGGGCATTTATCGTCTTGAAATACGGGACTTTATTATACAGGCCTACCAGGTCAACCTTTCCATTCAGAGCCCTTTCCCTTGTATTTTGGATGAGGTTACCCAGCGTATCGGCTTGCGTGACAGAACCGGCCGTCCATGTGTAGCCAACAGCATAACGCAAATCGGCACTTACCCAGTCGGTGACAGGAAACTTGTCGAAGGGCAGCCTGTAGTTGGCACTGGCATTCTGGTCAAAATTCTTCATCCGGCCAAGGTTCTTCAAATTGGTCCAAATGGAATCTTTTGCAGCCTGTGTACTTATATCACCCTCGGGCTCATCAATAATGGCCCTTGCTCTGGCATTATAGTCGAGCGTAAGACTTTTGAAAACACTCCACCGAACACTATATGATCTGTTGAAGGTGAAGTATTTTTCATAAAATGGATCGAGGCCTACTGTGGTTAGGTTGGCATTTCTTAACTGCGTTCTGGCAAACCGTCTGTCTAAATCACCCCTGATGGAAATATTGTTAGGCAGCGGAGATACGTTAATGTCTTTTATGAATTTCAGGTAGGGGCTTTTTAAAGCCTCCGAGTCCTTGAACGGCTCCAGCACCAGCCCCTGCGTCGAGTAGTTATACCCAACGCCTCCCCTATAGTTCTTCAATAAATAACTCTCCGTATTCACGTTGCTGCTCGTCACGTCGCTATAGGAGTAGTTAACGGAGAAATTTTCTATATCGTAAAAGTCCTGCCTGGCGTCGGGGTTTACCCTCTCCTTTCTCACATTTGTAAAATTCAAGCTTCGTCGTGTAGCTTGCTCCACCACTATTTGCCTGTAATTGTCCTGCCCTTCCTGGGTGTCAATGCTAAGAAGTGAGGCTTCCAGAGGAATGTCCGGATCGAGCGGATCCCATTTGGGTGTGGCCACGGTGTTTTCGTAACTGGCAAACATAGGGATTTTGATGCCTGTGTTGCCCGGCAGCAACTTATCCACATTCACATTGGCTGAAACATCATAGCTAATGGTTTCTTCCCTTGTTCTTTCCGAAATCCGCTGCTGAATCCCTCCAAAGCCTACCGTCGTGATTCTGGCTGAACCTGAGACGGTGGCAAAATCAGCGAGCTGGGCATTCAACCTGGTGTTGGCTGCCCACCCCTTGGTATTATCAAAGTCGGTTACCCGCAGCTCGTTGGCCCAAATACAGACCGATTTAGGCTGCTGGTCGGGCGACTCCGGGTTTTTCACACCAATCATCATGGTAAGCACAGAACTCATATCCGGTCTTCCTACAATGGTCACTTTGTAGTTCCCAACCTGCTCGGTATAGGGCAGTTCCACGTTGAACTTCGACCGGTTTCGGGCCGACTTGACAGCATAAAGCTGATTAAATTCAATATCTATTTCATTTTCGGCTGGCCAAACAAGCCGTTGTAGTGCTTCGCCCGAAGAGCCCTCCACATTTGAAGGTGTTACCTTCAAGGGCACCTCAATCTCATAGTAATTCTGGTCAAAATCCGTTCCGAACCTAATGAAGCCGGAAACATCATCATCGTTCAGCCCATCTCCTTCTGCGTGCAGGAACATTTTGATTTTACCGTAGTTGATCAGGTCAAAATTGACGTTCTTGAATATAGCCCTGGCGTCCCTGTCTTCAAGGTTATCGACGCAAACCTGAATTGATTGCTCATTATTTTGGCGCTGAATAACTGTGGTGTTGTCTCGATCACGATTGATTCCGGGAGGCAAAGTGTAGGGCGACTTTCCCTCGCTGGCTTTGCTGTTTTCCTCGATGCTTACCACCGAAATGGTAAAATCCGAAGAGTACTGCTCGGGAACTTCGTTGTAGCTTCTGTCATAAAGGCTCTCAGTGAACTTTCGCCACTGGCTTCCCACCAGTTGAAATTTGGACATCCTCAATACGACGGGTTGCCTCCAGCCCGTCAAATACATCCTCATGTATTTGATACTTTTAAACCCTGAGATATCGCCCTGAATTCTACTGGGGTTTCGAACAGGAATTCTGAAAAGATACCAGGTACGTTCGGCACCTTCACCACCCACTACCCGGTCAACTATATATCCTTTACCTACTTCAAGCTGTCCTTTTTTTAGTGGGATTTTGTATTCGTAATACTCCTCCAACTCGTTGATAGTGTTGTCTTTGTTCAAGTCCTCGTTCTCAGGCAGGGCGCTGCCCAATGGTGTGAAGTTCTCTCCGCTGGCAGTTTGGACGGGGGTGTTGCCATCCATGCCATTGTAGTTTTTATAGCGTTCCAGGATCTTTGCGTCCCGGGCATCCTGCTCGGCACCTAAGTAATACTGAAAATTGTCACCCGAGGGGTCTTCAAGGATCTTGTTTCTTGCAGTGCCCGAAACCTGTAGTTTGCTTATAAAGCGGTCGTTGAAAAAACTGGCTTCTTCACTATTTTTAAGGCCATCGAGACCAACATCCTGATTGGGTCTCGCAGAAGCACGATTGTCAAAATAGTCAGTGAGGTATTGCTGCTGCGTTACTCTTCCCCACTCAGTTGTTGTCAATTTTTCTGTTCCACCATCGGCAGGCATTCCATTTTCAAACCCATGGAGTCCATCCTTGATTATATCTTCTGAGATGCTACCCAGGTTGAAGATCAGTTCGCCACCGGTAGTATTAGGCTGGTTAAACAACCCGTCGAGTACCCTGCCTCTTCCGTCATTGTCGTCGATAAATGGATCCAGCATCCAGAATTCGATGTATTCGACGTTTGTCTTGTCAAAGTCTACATCAGAGGTAATTGCCCTGGTAATACCTCCCCAGTTTGATTCCGGGTTTTTAAGTAAGCCATCGGTGTCCAGGTCAGGGTTGTAATTGTATTGTCCTCTTTCTGAGGGGAAATAGGCAATGTCAAATATCGGTTCGTTGGTGTTAACTATATTCCGGCTTCTCTGCGAGTAGATTTCCTGAGGGATAATGCCAGCGACGTAGTGGTTGTCCTTGTCATTCTCTGTAATATTAGGGGGAGAGTTCGGCCCTCCGTTCCGATAAAAAACGTTATCGATGATATACCAGGCAATTTTTGCTCTTTTAAAAGCGGAGCCAAGCTTGTCACCCGTTTGGTTGCTTAGGTCAAACCGGTTCCCGGGTGTTTGCGGAGTCGCCCCAAGCTTCCAGGCCTGGAAATTACCCATATTGTAGGGTGTTACCGCCGACTCAAAGTCGTCGATGTAAGATGTACCTTCGCCTCCTACCTCATTGGAAGTACCTGGGTTGATTTGGGCCACTTCACCAGTGAAGGTAATTCGGGAAGGCTCCTTGGTGTCTACGAACGGGAGTGCATCAACCATTTTGGTCAGGAACCTCGACTCCTTGCTCCAGTTTAAATCGAAGCCGTACAGCGAGTTTTTTGTCGGCTCGTTGCCGACGCTATACCTGGTAATGCCGCCAGGACGTTCGTTCAGGTGGAGCCACGTTGCTCCCAGGTTTAAGTTTTCAGTGAGCTTATAGTCAAACCGTGTTCCGGTGAGCCACCTGGTTTGAAAGTTGAAAACATCAGCTTTTTCGTATGAAATATTGATCTGCTTCCCGGAGTTAAGTATGCCTTCGTTAATGATCCTCACCCTTCCCAGGTTATAGTCGACCGTATAGTCCAAACCTTCGGTCAGCAGTGTGTTGCCAGCTGTGACTACGACAGAATTGGGTGAAATGCTAATGCCCGGCAACACGATTTCGTTGGATGCTCCCGCCTGAAACTTACCCAAAATGAAAAACTTGTTTTTGGACGACACCTGCTCAGCATCAGCTTTTGTTGTTCGGTAAAGGGTGTCGTAAGCATACTTCTGGATGAGGTTCTGCTCGTTGTCCTTGTCGAAGTATGTTTTTAGGGTTTTTCCAAATGGCTCAAGCACAGGAAAGATAATGGTTCCGTTCCTCGAGTCGATGGTAACTCCTTCGATATAGTCGAAGTTGCCGTCTCTCTGCGGGTCGTTGTTGGGGTTGAGCTGGTCAAGCTTGAGAAGGTGGATAAGCGGCTGGTCCTTCGTAAGGGCTCCCTCATGCAAACTTGGATTGTCGATACCCGTCAAGTCATCACGGTAATGGATTCTCAGCGTAAACCCCTCCCTATCCACCTGGCTGGCGTTCAGGTTGTAGATGTTTTTCATCATCAAGTCCCAGGTTGGAGTTGATGTGTTGATCTTATTCGGGCGGAGCATTTTCAATAGCAAAAGCTCATTTTCCGACAAGTTCTGATAGTCCTCCATCAATTCACCTACTTTAAAGGTTCGGCCGTTGTAGGTGTATTCGTAGGCTACTGCCAGCACTTCGTCATTTGTCAGCTTTCTAAGAAGGGAGATATAACCAAGCTGTTTGTTCAGCACAAATTCCTTTTCATCAAGTCTTCTGGCGGAGGTTATTTTCACATAGTCAACAGAGTTCATGAAATTGTAACTCGACTCCAGAATGCCATCGACCTGATTGGCGTCCCTTATTGCGCTGTTCGCCTTCAGAGATTTGAATAAGCCGTTGGCATCGTTACTCGCCGGATAACTGGTTTGAACGGGACTCAAATTAGGATTGTCTTTGCGGAAGGCTTTATCGCTTTCTCCAAGATCCTGAAAGGCTAACAAGCTCCTCAAAGTTTGGGTATCTCCGTTTCTTTTCAGTACATAAATCTCGACCCTGGTTACATTCACGCCTGATATTACCTGAGGCAAGCTGCCCAGCCACTTCTCATAATTGTCTCTAAAAAAATGCCCTAGAAAAAAGTGCCTATTGTCATCATACTCGGAGCCTCGTACTTCAAACTCCCGTCCCTGAAACCCGCTTTCCAGCGTAATGACGTCATTTCGTCCTTGCTGGCGGGAGACAACACTTGTTACGAACAGCTTCCCAAACTGCAACTGGGTCTTCACACCGAATAAGCTTTGCCCGCCGGAAATAAGGCTGTTGCTGATGGGCATGCTCACGTTACCCACCTCAATCTTTTTGATGATATCCTCCTCATAACCAGTGTACTCCATCTTTAGGTTATTCTGGAAATCAAAAGAGTTGTTATTGTCGAAGTTGGCTGTGATAGCGAGCTTGTCACCAACCTTGCCGACCAGGTTAAGGCTTATCTGCTGATTGAATTCAAATCCGCCGTTTCTTTGCTGCCTGATTGGTATTTGCGGATTGTCTATCCTCTGCCACCTGCCCCCAAAATCCAGCGTTACAAACCCATTGGGCTGAATATCGACGTAGCTCCCACCAAAAATCCGGTCAATCAGAGGGCTGGTATACAGCTTAGGTATAAGCCTCCTGCCACTCACTGCACTTTCTCCATCGAGGCCCCTTGACCGGCTCCTCCAATACTCCCGCAGCATTTCTTCTTCCTTCCACTTGCTAAACTCCTCGAAGGTCATGGTGGTGGTTGGCCGATAATTCACATCCCCTATCCGTTCATAGATGGTGTAATTCATCGATGTGTCAATTTCTGCATCGAGTGTGAGGCTTGCGGGGTTTTTTAACTGAAGGGGGGAAGGGCTTATTTTGTTAGAAAAAGGGTCACCAAATCGATCAATAGGTTCGAATGTAGGCGTCTTTGATGGTTGGTAGGGCCCTTTGAGTGAGTCGGGTATGGTGTCTTGCTTAAAGAGAAAATACTTGTCGGCGTCCTCCAATAAAAAAAAAGAGCGCTCAGCATTAGCAAGTAAAGCGCTGAGCACAAGCGAAATACACAAGAGTACTAGAGTAGTATTTAAAAATCTCCTCCTCAAACGGTAAAATGGTAAAACCTATCTGGAATTTTTTAAGGCCAATCTGATCAACTCCTCTAAAGTAACTCCTCCTCCCTTTTCTTTGATGATCAGATCGATATTTTTCTCTGCCTGTGCTTTAGGAAAACCTAAAACCAGCAAAGCTGATAACGCTTCATTTCGCAAACTATTGCTTCGTACACCCGTGCCGGAAGGAGATTTTTCAAAGACGTCCTCCTTCTTGAGTTTATCTTTAAGTTCCAGGATGATACGTTGTGCAGTTTTGGCCCCAACACCCTTCACTCTCTGGATCAAATTCACGTCCTCACTCACAATCGCCTCGTGAATTTCGGACGGCGTAAGAGAGGACAGAATCATTAAAGCCGTGCCTGGCCCCACGCCGTTGATAGAGATCAGATCCAGAAACCGTTGCTTTTCCTGCATTTCGGCGAACCCAAAAAGAATGTGGGCGTCTTCCTTCACCTGGAGATGCGTTTGTAAGATGCCACTCTCCAGGTTCTTGATCTGGCTGAAGGTATTCAGTGAAATCCTGATTTCATAGCCAATGCCGTTCACCTCCATCACAGTGTGATTCGGCTCCTTTTCGATGTACTTGCCTTTAAGGTATGTAATCATCCTATTGTTGGGCTTTTGCGCTTTGCGACTGGGCATCTATGACGGCAATAGCCACCATATTAAATATCTCTCTGATAGAGCTACCCACCTGCAATACATGGACGGCTTTGTTCATACCTACCAGAATCGGCCCTATCGCCTCTGCTCCACCCAACTCCATCAACAGTTTATAGGCAATATTACCTGATGCCAGGTCGGGGAAAATAAGTGTGTTTGCCGAGTGCCCATTCAGAGAAGAGAATGGATACACCTCGCTAAGCAGCTCTGCATTCAACGCCACATTGGCCTGAAGCTCCCCATCGATGATAAGGTCCGGGTATTTTTTCTTCGCCAACTCAACTGCCTTCCTGGTTTTTTCAGGCACGCCACCTCTTGAAGATCCGAAATTAGAATATGATAATACGGCCACTTTGGGCTCGTAGTCAAAATACTTCACAGCCCTCGCTGCCAGACCAACGATTTCAACCAATTCCTCAGCCGTAGGGTTAAGATTCACTGTGGTGTCAGCAAAGAAATAGGTGCCTTTGGCATTGCTGATAATGTACATGCCCGCCACCCGGTTAATACCCTCCTCAACGCCCAGGATGTGAAGTGCCGGAAGAATGGTCTTCGGATAATCGTTCGTTAGGCCAGAGATAAGCGCATCCGCAGCCCCGGTTTCAACCATCATAGCGCCGTAATAGTTGCGGTCGTACATCAGCTGCCTGGCATTGACCATGGTGATGCCTTTTCGCTTTCTTTTCTCAAAAAGCATGGCCGCATATTCGTGCCTTGTATCGGCTTCATGATAAGGATCAATGATTGGCGTGTCACGAAGGTCAAGTTTGTTCTCTAGCACCAAAGCTTCTATTCTGGCTTTGTTACCCAGCAAAATTGGGTAGCCTATTCCTTCGTCAATCACCATTTGAGCAGCTTTCAATATCTTGGGATGGTCGGCCTCTGCAAACACAACCCGCTTGGGAGCTCTCCTAGCCCTGGCGATCACTCTCGCCATCAAACGATTGTCAATACCTATGCGGCTCTGAAGCTCCACCTTATAAGCTTCCCAGTCGTCAATCTTCACTCTCGCTACGCCTGAGTCCATGGCGGCCTTTGCCACAGCCGGAGAAATCGTAGTGATGAGCCTTGGATCCAACGGTTTCGGAATCAGGTAGTCGCTGCCAAAGGTGATTGGCTTATTGCCATAAGCTTTGATGACCATTTCAGGCACGGCTTCTTTGGTCAGCTCCGCCAGCGCCTTCACGGCTGCCAGTTTCATTTCCTCATTAATGGCCGTAGCCCTTACATCAAGTGCTCCTCTAAAAATATAGGGGAAGCCCAACACATTGTTTACCTGGTTAGGGTGGTCGGAACGACCTGTAGCCATCACAACATCATCTCTGGTGTCCATGGCCAGTTGGTAGGGAATCTCCGGATCGGGATTAGCCAAAGCGAAAACAATAGGCTTATTGGCCATTTTCTTCAGCATGTCTGGCGTGAACACGTCGGCGGTGGAAAGACCCAAAAACATGTCCGCCCCAACAATCGCCTCATCCAAGGTGTCAATTTTCTTGTCAGTAGCGTACCTGGCTTTCATTGACTCAGGGTCGATTTTGTCTTTCCTGAGCACACCTTTGCTGTCGAGCATCACGATGTTTTCCTTGCGAGCACCTAGCCCCACGTACAAATCGGTACATGCCATGGCAGCTCCACCTGCTCCGTTGACTACTATTTTTAGCTCTTCAATCTTTTTGCCTACAACAATCAGCGCATTGAGCAAGGCTGCACTTGAGATAATGGCTGTGCCATGCTGATCGTCGTGCATGACAGGAATCTTCATTTGTTCCCTCAGCACTCTTTCTATTTTGAAGCTTTCGGGTGCCTTTATATCTTCCAGGTTGATGCCACCAAAGGTCGGCTCCAGTGCCTTCACAATTTGAATAAACTTGTCGGGGTCTTCTTCGTCCACTTCAATATCAAAAACATCAATGCCGGCAAATTTCTTGAACAGAACCCCCTTGCCCTCCATCACGGGCTTTGAAGCTTCCGGGCCAATATTGCCGAGTCCAAGCACAGCCGTTCCGTTGGAAATAACCCCTACCAGGTTGCCTTTGGCGGTGTACTTATAAACATCCTCCTTATTTTTTGCTATTTCTTTGCACGGCTCTGCTACGCCGGGCGAATAAGCCAAAGCCAGGTCAACCTGGCTGCTCATCATCTTTGTTGGACGTATTTCAATTTTTCCGGCGGGGCTGGAAGAATGGTATTCAAGGGCGTCTTCCTTGCGAATTTTAATGGCCATAAAAGTTAGGTGTCAGGTTAATGGGTAAAAAACAAAGCTAATAGGGGCTATCTACATAAACAATTAACGACCAGCAGCAGGTGCCGCTGATTGGGCGGGTTGAAAAGACTGCAATATCGCCTGAAATTCATTGATATAGTCCCTTTTTCTGTCCTTGGAAGGTGCATACACATACCCTTCGATATAATAGAGCCTATTCAGTACCTCGTCCACGAACGTATAGCTGATAAAAGGCCCTCCGTTGGTTGAATCGCTTGTCTTCCAGAGGCCCCTGGTCTCCACGGCGTAGCTCCCTTTAAAATTGATGTCCTTGGTAATAAATGGGAGTACATCCTGATAGGTAATGTAGATATTGTCTTTCTCAATGTCACGCAAATACTTCTCAGTAATTCTCGATCTTAACGCAGTGATATCTTTAAACACTTCCTGATTGGTGTAAGGCTCATAGTAAACGAAGATCGTCTTGTCCACTTCTAAATCCAGCGCCCTCAGCCAAACGAAGTTTCCCTTATCTTGTGCTAGCTCGTAACCATAAGGGATTTTGAGTTTAAAATTATGACGGTCATAAAGCACATCCGCCAGATCCCTCTCCTGAATCTTGAAAAGATTGGCTTGCAGCCTTTTGTTCTCTACGTCCTCAAAGTACTGCCTCAAAATGTCGCCATTTTCCCTGAGCTTACGGATCAGTGATTCATCGTCTTTTCCGAACAAGTAGAGTATTTCCTGGCCCCGGGCGTAATTGTCTTTCCTCGTAAAATAGAACAGGTTCGGATCCTCATTTATTTTCGACAGCGACTCTGCTGTGTAATAACCTTTCATGATCTTTCCTGCCCTTGTATTATTATTGAGCGTGGTGACAAAAATCATGTTCTTAGCACTCTTTAGTACCCCATTGAGCGATTTTGGCGCTACCTGCTTTAGATCAAAAAGTGGTTCCGCTCTATTCAACCCCGGAATAATCAATTCAAAGGTTCGCCTCATCTCCGATCCCAGCGGCCCGTTCCACTGAGCACTATCCATCACGAGAATGATTTCTGCTGCATCGCCACGAGCTACCGGCAGAAGAGAGTTACCGTTATCAGACTTGTCTTTCGAACCACAGGAAGACAACAGCGCTGAAAACAGGAAACAAGTGAATATAAATTGAACTGTGCGAGTCATGAGATATTCTATTAAAATTCGTAAGGGCCTTGCGGCCCTCTAAATTAACAATTATAAACTTTTCGTCGCTACCCTGGACTACTCAATCAGTAGTTTTTGTCCAACATGTATTTTACTTGAACTCAAATTGTTGAGTTGTTTAATTTTTTCAATGGACACATTCCCATACTTCTTTGAGATGTCCCACAAGGTATCACCCGATTGCACCATGTGATACTTTGACCCATCGGCGCCCACCGATGCCGATATAACTGTGGACTGCGTAGGCACTTTAGCAATCGTAGAAGATGGCGTATAAAGGTTGGGCTTCGATTGATAGTTGGGCAGCACCCAAATGTTGAGGGTTTGTCCCACCCTGATCATATTCCCTGAAATCCTGTTCCACTCCCTCAAGTCAGAAACTCTAACGTGATAACGCTGTGCAATAGTGCCCAATACGTCACCAGATTGCACCCGGTACCGGACATTTTCTCTTCCATAGGTACTGCCAGGCATATTCTGCGCCAGTTTTTCTAAGTGTTCTTTTCCAACTTTACCGGCCGAATCAAGCAGGAAGTCCATGTTTTCATAGACAAATTCCATTTTATCGGATGGGATTCTCAACGGATAGTTGCTGACTGTCTCAGGAATAACACCCCTGATCAAATGCGGATTCAGCTTAAGAATATCGTCGGCGCACAAACCTGTGAGGTTGGCAAAAGTTTCAATGTGCAAATACTGATCGATCATGACGGTGTCATAAGCCATCATATATTCCTTTTCATCAGGATACAGGTTATGAAACTCATTGAAGTTCATTGTGTAGAGAATGGCTACGAACTGAGGCACATACGAACGTGTTTCTCTTGGCAGATAGCGGTACACTTCCCAAAACGTCTTCTTGTAACCCGACCTTCTAATCGCCTTCCTTACGTTTCCGGGACCCGAATTATAGGCAGCAAGTGCCAAATCCCAATCCCCAAACATCCCATATAGCTGCTTCAAATACTTACAAGCCGCCTCTGTGGCCTTCTCGGGATCCATTCTCTCGTCAATGTACCAGTCTTGATGCAGCTTGTAAAAACGACCTGTGGCGGGCATAAACTGCCACAAACCGCCTGCACCAACTCTTGAAATGGCATTGGTTCTCAATCCCGATTCTACAATGGAAAGATATTTAAGCTCTTCAGGGAGGTCATATTCTTTGAGGTATTTTTCAAAAATAGGGAAATAAACCTCTGCTCTTTGCTGTACCGATCTGATGTAGTCCCGGTTGCGAACAGTGAAATAATCGATAAAAGAAAAGACCCTTTCATTCAACTGAATTGGCACTCCTGAATTCAGACCGGCAAGTCTTTCTTCAACCATTTCGTAGGTGAAATCAGGAGAGTAATCGTAGGGGAGAATAGTTCTTGTGTCGACCACATCCAAAGACAGGGTATCAGCCTCAACTACTCCAAATTCAACATCACTCTGCCGGGCGTAGCCCAAAAGACTGATAGAAAGTCCACAAACAATGGTCAATAGCTTTTTCATACTAATTTTTTTATCCCTTGTTCCTGGCATCAAGAATGTGCCGGGAAAACGCCAAAAGCTTTTCTTCTTGAAAAGCGTCAGCGATTAGTTGCAAGCCAATGGGCATTCCCTCATCGTCGTCGCCATACGGAATCGAAATAGCTGGTACTCCAGCTACCGATGCCTGCACGGTGAAGAGGTCGGCGAGGTACATTTCCAATGGATTTTTAGTATGCTCACCCAATTTGAATGCAACGGTCGGGGATGTAGGTAAAATAATAAAATCGTACTCCTTAAGTATATCTCTAGTTGCTTGTTGAATCAATTTTCGTGCCTTCAATGCTTTTGTATAAAAGGCATCGTAGTAACTGGCGCTTAGCACAAAGGTACCTAATAAAATTCTTCGCTGCACTTCTTTGCCAAAAGCCTCTGACCTCGATTTCTTGTACATCGTCTCGAGGTTCACATGCGATTTGCTCCTGTAGCCATATTTAACACCGTCGTACCTGGATAGGTTAGAGCTTGCTTCGGCCGTGGTAAGGATGTAATAGGTGGGCAACACATAGTCGAGGTAATTGAACTCGACAGGCTCCACTGTGTGACCATCCTTCTTCAGCCAGGTGATAGCGTCCTCCACAGCACCTTTTACCGGTGCACTTATTTCAGGCGAAGCCAACGGCTCCTTTAAATAGGCTATTTTGTATTTTTTATTGTTGGAAAGCAGTGTGGAATAGGGTAGCACCGGTTCATGCGACACTGTGCTGTCATAGTCATCGTGGCCAGCCATTATTTCCAACACAAGTGCTGTATCTTCAATGGTGTGGGCGAAGGTGCCGATGGTATCAAAGGAACTGGCATATGCCAAAAGCCCATACCTGGAAATTCGGGAATAGGTGGGCTTATAGCCTACAATGCCGCAAAAAGATGCAGGCTGCCTCACCGAGCCCCCTGTATCAGTGCCAAGTGACAGCAGACACATATCGGACTGCACAGAAACGGCCGAACCTCCGGAAGAACCTCCTGGCACCCGCTTTTCGCCGGCAGCATTCACAACCGGGCCATATGCGGAGTTTTCCGAGGAAGAACCCATTGCAAACTCGTCACAGTTGGTTCTGCCAATGATAATTGCATCTTCATCGAGCAACCTCTGCACGGCAGTGCCGGTAAACTGAGAAACAAACCCTTCAAGGATACGGCTACCTGCCTGGAGCTTATGCCCCTTATAGCACAGCACGTCCTTTAGGCTGATAACCATACCTGCCAGGCGACCCTGCCTTCCGGCACGGATTTTTTCATCGACGACATCTGCTTTGGCTAGTGCTTCTTCAGCAAAAACTTCAAGAAAGACGTTGAGGTGACTTTTTTCGTTGATTACCTGCAAGTACTGTTCTACCAGCTGCTTGCAGGTGATGTTTCCAGATGCTATCGCCTTCTGAATCTCGGCTAGCGATCTATATGTTTTCAAGACTTAGGCTTATCTTCCTTTACTTCTTTTACTCCTTCTTGAATCTCATCTTTGATCTCCTTTGTCGCATCTTTAAATTCACGAATTCCCTTTCCAAGGCCTCTCGCAAGTTCAGGAATCTTCTTAGCTCCGAAGAAAATCAGGACGATGAACACTATAACTATCAACTCCCAGCCACCAGGCATCCCAAAGGCAAAAATTGTGTTCATAATATTATTTTTTAGTGTATTGTAATAACGTAAAGTTAAAGAGAATAATTTGGGATCAAGGGTTCATACTAGAAATATTTAAAGAACCGCACCCCTCACTTTTTGGTCATGAGCCATTTTTCAGGGTCTAGCTTCTGGTTGTTCTTCCAAACCTGAAATTGTATCTCGGAGATCCCATCGGTATCGGTGAACACCTCCCCGACTATGTCACCAATTTTGACTTCTTGTCCCTTTTTGACATTTACTTTTTTCAGCCGGGCATACAAGGTATAGTAATCTCCATGCTTAATGATCACCACACTGTTCATTCCTGGAACAAAAGCAACGGTGGCTACAGTTCCATCAAAAACCGATTTTACGATTTCGTTTTGGCCGGTTTGGATGTCAATGCCCTGATTGTCAACCTCCACGCCTTTCAGCACGGGATGTGGGTGCCTGCCAAACCGTGAGGAAACGAACCCCGACGAGACAGGCCATGGCAATTTGGTTTTGCTGCCCTCAAAATTTGAGGAAATCAGCGGGGAAGTAACCGGGCTTTTGGCTGCCCTCTCCTTCTCCAGCTCTGCTTTGATCAGCTCCGCAATAAGGTTATCCAGTTTGTCGATGGCCTGCTTCCTCTGCGCCAGCTCGTTTTTTAGCTGCTTTTCCCGGCTACTCAAGTCCTTTATTACCGAGCTCTGCTTGTCTTTTAAGGCAAGTAAGCTCTTGTTTTCAGCCACCTGACTGGCCAGCAATTTCTGTTGTTCGGTTCGCTTAGCTTCAAACTCTCTTTTCTGGCCATTTAGTGCCTCGGTCACCCTTTTTATCTGAACCGCCTGTGTTTTTCGTGCCTCGGCATACTGAGAAAGGTAGCTAAGCCGACGTAAAAACTGACTAAAGGTTTGGGCGGAAAACAGGAAAGTGATCCGGTCGAACCCATGCCGTGATTTGGAGGCGGCATAGATCATGGAAGCATACTCTTGTTTAAGTGCTTTGAGGTCAGCGTCCAGTGATTTGACAACCTGATTCAATTCGTCTATGTCAGAGCCCAGCAGGTTAACCTCCTCCGATATCGAGCCAATCAGCATTTCCCTGGCTTCTATTTGCCTTGAAATAGCGCTCAACTGGCCTAATGTGCTCTTTTTCTGCGTTTCTGTTTCCTGTAGAATAGAGTGAGCTTCTTCGATTCGCTTGAGGTTTTCCTGCTTCTCTTTTTCTAACTGGCTCTTCGATTTTTGAGAAAATGAGACCTGCACTGAGAAAATCAGCGCCAGGAGCAACAGGATTGACAAGCGACTACTTCCGCTCATACTTTTGAGGAATATTAAACGGGAACTTCATTTTTTTACCGTCTTCAACGTCCGCTTTATTGTGCTCAATTTCTATTTGTGTATTGAAAGCCTCCGACGTGCCTGGCTTATTGTACACCAATGAAATCAACGATTGGAACGGAAAAATATGAAATTCACCAACTACTTGAAAATCAGAGTAAGTAATATTCAACGTGTTGGTGGTAGGCAGGTCAACAATAGACAGCTTCTCCAGCTTGGAGGTTTTGGTAGAAATGTAGTTGTTAAACGTAACCTCTCCCTCCTTTTGCTCCACCATGGCATAATCGGTCTCTCTCACCACCCTTTCATTTTCCTTGATATTTCTGGGTGGATTACCCAAAAAAATCGACTCCAGCAACTCGTAGTCAATATTGAAATTATATTTCTCACTGAGTGCTGCATAGGTGTACACAAAATACACCTTATTGAGCCTGTCCACCACCACAAGTGAATCTTTGGTGATAATGCCCCGGGCAGCTTCTATCCCCAATGCAGGAGTAAGCGAAAACCAAATAATGCTGTCTTTTCTTATCCTGATATTAGCGCTGGCGTTGATTTTATTGTCACCCTCTGTGTAGTTGATCTTAGTTTTAGTGGAGAAGTAGTCAAAGTTTATTTCCTGGACGTCCAGCTTGTTCCTCTCCAAAAAGTCAAAGTAGGCCAGCTTTTTATTGCAGGAAACGAAAAGGATCAGGGCAATTAAACCTGCTTGGTGCAGCAGTCTATTCTTCATATAGTTTCCGGTCGGCAATTTTCTTATCAATTAGTTTTGTGGTGTCCTTCATTGATTTTGCTTTTTTCCATTGCTCCACCGCATCATCAATCTTACCCAATCGAAAAAGTACATCACCATAATGTTCAACGATTGTGCCACTAACATTCTCACTGTCAGCCAGGGCCTTTTCAAGGTAAAATTTCGATTCCTTGTAATCACCTCTCACGTACAGTACCCAGGCATGAGTGTCAAGATAAGTCCCATTATCAGGATTCTTCTCTACCAAACGCTTCGATAGTTCAAGAGCCCTGTCCAGTTTTTCTTTTCTCAAAGAAAGATAGTAGCTGTAGTTATTGAGAACATAGTCGTTGTCAGAATTGATTTTCAATGCTTCTTCATAGGCTGCGTCAGACTTAGGATAATCTTCCAGGCCATTGTAAGCATCGCCAAGCTGGCCGATAATGAAGCCTGAAAGGTCGGGGTCGGACATTGCCAACTTTTTTCCTGCTTCAAGGTTATTAACAGCCTTTCTATAGTCCTTTTTCACAAGGTAGGCTGTGCCTCCAAAATAATAAAGCAGCGCCTGATTGGGGAAGATCTCGATAGCCTGCTCAGCATGCTGTGCAGCACCCAGATAGTCCTCCAGTTCCATTTCAATGGAAATCACATTTTGCCAAAGGTTGTAATTGGTGTTGTCGAGCTCGAGGGCCTTCAGGTAAAAACCTCTGGCTTTCTCCTTATTTCCCAGCCTGAACTCCAGGTCACCCGAAATGGCCTGCGCATCTACATTGTCGGGATGGGCCTCAATTAAATCTACAGCCAGCTCCTTGGCAGCGGTTTCAAGTTCGGGATTGGGAAGCTGAGCGATGTAACCAGCCAACAGCTGTACCTTGGCATTTACGTTAAGTGAAGGATTAGAAAAGGCATTGTGCAGCGACTCCATGGCCTTCTCCGTCTGCCCGCTTTTTCTGTAAATTTCGGATAACCGGACACTTGCCTGCGCATTGGACGGGTTGTCTCTCAGCACTGCTTCCAGATACGGGATTGCCTCCTTTTCTTTTTGATTTGAAATAAGCACTTCAGCGAGCGTAAGCTTATAGTCCGACTCGTCGGGGTAGGTTTCTATCAGCTTTTGACCTTCTGCGATGGCCAAATCTATCTTCCCCTGCTGAATAAAAATCTGCTGCTTTTGATAGGTAATTTCCTCTAGTACACCAAAGAAATCTTCGGCCCTGTTGTATACATCGAGGGCCTTATCAAGTTTATCCTGATAGATATACAAGGCCGCCAAATCGAAAAGATACGACTCGTTGTTAGGCAGCGTGCTTATCATTCTTTCGTAAAGGCTGGCTGCCTCCTGAAAGTTGGACATGTTGGTGTAAATCTCGGCTGCTAAAAGGAAGTAGTATTTGTTATCACCGTCGAGCTTAATGGCCTCATTGGCATGGGTAAGCGCTTTTTCAAAGTCGAAGGACTCGGCCAGAATTTGTGCCATCTTGTAGTGAACACCGGAGCTTTTCGGGTCAATGTCGTTGGAGAGACTGAACAGCTCATAGGCTTTGGCGTAGTCCTCCAGCATAAAAAATTTTTCCCCTTCTACGAAGTAATACTCTGCCTGAAACCTGTCGTTTTCAGAAATCTCATTGGGCACACCGTCTCTCGACTTTTTCTTTTTTCCCTGAGCTTGCAAATCAAAGGAAAGCGCTGCCAAAAGAAGCGCAAGGGCCCCTGTGGCGATAACTCTTTTAACTATGTGATTTGCATTTACCATATTCTTTGCTTCAAAACGGACGCCGGGAATCTGTAATACGTCGAAATTTGATCTTTGGGTATCTTGATCTTTATATTTTTCGCAGGCATCTATTACTTTTTACCTGTACTTCCGTATCCGCCCTCACCCCTTTTTGTCTCAGTTAAGTCCTCGCTTTCAACCCATTCTATTTTTTCGTGCTTTGCTATAACCATTTGAGCCACACGGTCTCCATGCTCAACGACAACCTCCTGATTCGACAAATTTACCAAAAGCACCTTTAACTCCCCTCTGTAATCTGCATCTATGGTACCAGGCGAGTTGAGAACGGTAATTCCCTGCTTAAATGCCATGCCGCTTCGGGGGCGAATCTGCGCCTCAAACCCAGCAGGCAACTCTATATAAAGACCGGTTGCCACCAATTTTCGTTCCAAAGGAGCAAGCCTGACACCGTCTTCTAAAACAGCTCTCAAGTCGAGCCCAGCCGATAACTCAGTCTGATATTCAGGAAGTGAAAATGGCGATTTGTTAACTATTTTTACCTTCATAAGTAAAACAAGGCTGCAAAATTAAGAAATAAAACGCTTAGGTCGAGGCAAATCCGCTCTTTCCTTGATTACAACGACAACAATAAAGCACAGCACAGCCAGATTGTTGGCAAGCACCTGGAGCAAAAATGAGCCTAAGTGCAGTTGGCTTACACCCAAAACCAGGCCAGATGAAAGAATCAGATAGAAAAATGCGTTGGATACTTTATAGGGAACAGGGTAGTATTTTTCCCCCAAATAGAAACTAACTACCGCCATTACCAGAAACGTGAGGGTGGTAACGACTGCACTGCCCAAATACCCAATAACAGGGATCAATAATACATTTCCGACGACAGTAATTAAAGCCCCAAGCAACGCAATATAGGCACCATAGTATGTCTGGTCGGTGAGTTTATACCACACAGAAAGATTATAATAAATACCCAGAAACAGGTAACCCATAAGCAAAAAGGGCACAATAAATAGCGCTTCACGATACTCCGACTGGCGAAGAAGAAGCCCCAGCCAATTTAAATTGACGGAAATGCCCAAAAACACCAACGCCCCGAAAATGACAAACCACTTCATCACTTTGCTGAACAGCTCAGGAGAGTTTTTATCGGCGGCACTTGAAAAGAAGAAGGGTTCGGCGGCGTACCGAAAGGCTTGGATACCCAGGTTCATAAACACACTCAACTTAAAGCAGGCGCCATAAACCCCTGTGGCATAATCAGCGCCGCCGCTACCGTAGAAACCATCTGGTAACAGGTATTTGATCATCAACCGGCCAAAGGTTTCGTTGACCGTGCCCGCCAAGCCCATTACTCCCACTGGCAGGCTGTACGCCAATATTTGTCTGATCAATTTACGGTTCCAGTTGAACCTGGCAACCATAAGCTCCTTTGCCAGCAACGGCACCAGTAAGAACGTACCTAGGAAGTTGGCAATAAAAATGTATTCGATGCCAAGAGAGGAATCGTACCATGGCGTTACTAGGGGTTTCATGAAAACGAAAGACTCACCCGAAATGACTGCCGGAGCGACCACAAGCAAAAAGATATTTAGCAGGATAGTGACCAGGATGACGAGAATCTTAATACTGGCAAACTTGATTGGCCGGTTCTCCAGCCGAAGCTTGGCAAAGGGAATTGACATAACAGCTTCTACTGCCAGTATCGCCGCAAACCACCTTATCCATGACGAATGATCCGGGTATTCAATAAATGAAGCTATTGGCTGAGCAAAGGCCCAAAGCGCAATTGTGAAAATCAAGGTAGTCAGCACTATCATGGTCATTACCTGACCATATGTGTTCTGCCCTTTAGTAATGTCTCTGGTGGAAAACCTAAAGAAGGTTGTTTCCAGACCATAAGTATAAATAATAAGCAGGAATGCAGAGTATCCGTAGAGTATGGTCATTTGCCCATACTCGCCCGGCTCAAAAATACCTGTGTAAAATGGCGTCAGCAGCCAGTTAAGCAGGCGACCTACAATACTACTGACTCCGTATATCGCAGTTTGGCCTGCAAGTTTTTTCAATTGGCCCATATAAAGCCCGAAGTTACCTTATTCGCCTTTAAAAACAGGCTTGCGCTTTTCAAGAAAGGCAGTTGTCCCTTCAACGAAGTCCTCAGTGCCGCAGCACCTGGCAAAAGAATTAGCCTCTGTCTGATAGCCATCCTCATCAGCATTGTAAACGGCATTAACGCAGTCGATAACCATTCCGACTGCCAAGGGCGCCTTTTCAAGAATTTTCGCCATCAGGCTGTTGGTCTTTTCCATCACCTTATCGGCAGGAACCACATAATTTACAAGACCCAAAGTGAGCGCCTCAGCTGCAGAGATCATATCGCCGGTTAGCATGAGTTCGACTGCCTTTGCTTTGCCAATGAGTTGGGTCAGCCGTTGGGTGCCGCCGTAGCCCGGTATGATGCCAAGGTTGATTTCCGGCTGTCCAAACCTGGCGTTTTCTGAAGCCACTCGCATATGGCATGCCATGGCCAGTTCGCAGCCACCCCCAAGGGCAAAACCATTAACGGCTGCAATGACCGGAATATGGCAATTCTGTATGAGGTCGAAAGTTTCCTGACCATTTTCAGCAAATTTACGGGCATTAAGTTCGTTTATCTCTGAAAACTCTTTGATGTCGGCACCCGCCACAAATGCCTTCTCTCCCGCACCTGTGACAATAACACCTCTCAAATCTTTGGCATCATTAATCTCCTGAAAAGCTTGTTTCAGCTCCTCCATGGTTTGCTGATTAAGTGCATTCAGTTTGTCGGGCCTGTTAATAGTGATGGTCTTTACTGAACCGCTCTGCTCAACTAGTATATTTTTATAACTACTCATAGGTTTCCATTTTAGGCTTCAAATTCCGAAGCATTTCCGGCTGTATCGGACATCAAATAATTTACTTTTTTGCCAAAGTTCAAAATCTGCACTGCCAAGCGACACTCCCACGGGTTCATTGGGTGCTGCAAAAACGTCGTGTACCAAACAGTTGCGCCACCCAAACAAAAAGTTGGTTTTTATTCAATTTCCCCATAAATCTTACATCAGGCAAAGGGCAGCTAAATCCGGCCAAACACCTTTCTGCGTATGTTAAAATGAGGTTAAGAAAATAGGTCTTTCTATGAATGCTCCTAAAAAGTCGATAAACGCCTTTATACCTCACACAAGAAATTTTGTGATCTGAAAGCAATGATTGACCTTTGTATTGTCCGAAAGGAAGAAGAATTAACAGCTATGAAAAACACACTAAAAATCGTTTTATCTCTGATCATCATAACAACGAGTTGTTCGTTGGCCACCGCTCAAAAAGTAACGAGAGCGCAAACTAAAACCAATGGCTTCTACCTTTGGACAACCAATGCCAACTGGACAGACAATGTGGCCGTTCCTGTTTCCAATATTGGAAATACATATAATTCAGGGGGCGATGAGCAAATAAGAATTGAAAAATATATTACAAGAAATGGATCTCTTTCTTTCCGCAACATCGGAAATAACAGCAAGGAAATAGTTATCAAGGACACGCTGGTGGTTTATGGCAATATGACTTTTGACACAAACAGCTATAGTCTAAAACTTCTATCAGGAGCAGTACTGATCGTTTTTGGAGATTTTTCGGCAGCCAACAAAGTTACACTGGACAACGGAGGACTTTTGATCATTGACGGCAACATGACACTGACTGGCGGAAATCAGGAATATACTGACAACAACGGTGGAGTTGGCAATCTGGTAGTAACCGGCACAATCAGCGGAAATGGAGATACTGCGGCTGCTTCAGCAGATAATTCTTCGCTAAGTTCTAAGCCCCAATCAATCCAAAATTTCGTTAATGGCGGTGGCTCTACTCCCCTACCTATCGTACTTAGCTACTTCAAAGGTGTAAACCTGAAAAATGCGGTTAAGCTTTCGTGGGAAACGCTGTCAGAAGAAAACTTCGACCACTTCGAAATACAAAGATCATTTGACGGAAAAGAGTTTGAAGTAATTGCTACTGAAAAAGGAAATGGTTTTACTTCTGAAAAACACCAATATTCATTTACTGACAATGATCCTGAGATGGGCATCAACTATTATCGTTTGAATGCCATTGACTTTGATGGTTCTTCAGAAATATTTGAAACAATCGCTGTAGAGGTTGCTCCTGACTTCAGCGCTGTGACCATGTACCCCAATCCTAACAACGGAACCGAATTGCAGCTCAACATCCCTGAGGAGCTTCTTTACACAGCTTATAGTGTGACAATGACTGTATCAGATCTTCAGGGCAGGGTAGTAACAGCCAGCGAAATCACTTCGGCTCATGTTTCTACCACCTTTGACCAAGCCTTGTCCACGGGAATCTATTTGGTAACCATCCAGGCCGGCAAATACTCGTCTTCATACAGACTGTTGGTTAATTGATCCGAGTTCGATTTAAGATTATCGTTAGCCCGAAAATATTCCCCTGCAATTAAGGTAGGGGAATTGACTATTTCTGGCGGACTACCTGCTGCGACGCCCGGTCTATTTGCTTCTTTCCTTATACAACTCACACTTGTATGAAGTCAACCGCCTGTTCCAAGTAGTCATTCTTTTCAGGCCTCCTTTTTGTGTCCGACTCCTATTTGCCCTCGTACTATTTATCATTGGCACCATTAGGCTGTAAGACTGCAACTTTCCGCCAGGCTATGGCAGTGGAGATTTTCAAAAGAATTAATCAAAACTCTGACGCCCATAGGAGTTTTCACGACAGGGGAACGAAATAAGACAAGAGATGTGTCTCGCATAAAGCCCTCGGCTCCAAGCTATCAAAGAGCTAACCTATTTGTTCTTCCAATTGAAAAATGACAAGGTATCGACTCGGCCAATCACTATCAAACTCGAGTGAAAGCGAGCGTTGTATAACACATGTGGTGACCTGCTATGGTACTAAAGCGAAATATTTGGCTTAGTCGATGATTACTTTCAGGGTTTGGTGACCATTACCCGCAACAATTTTTACGAAGTAGCTTCCCGGCTGAAGTGACCTGCAGGAAACAATTATTTCATTTCCCTCCACCCTAAATTCGGCACTGACCGCCCGTCCTGTAATGTTCAGCATTGTAAGATTTAGGTTCCCCCAATCCAGATTGGGTAGCTTCACTCTAAATCGTCCTCTATTGGGATTGGGGTAGGCTACCAAATCCCCTCCAAAAGATTCCATTTCCACCGCAATGATGTCGAACACCTCTTTAGTTCCGTCATAGTCGGTTTGAGATAGTCGGTAGTAGTTGACTGCAGGCAGGGGTTGCCTGTCATCCATGTCATAGTACTTTTTGCTGTTGGTAGTGCCAGCTCCTTTTACTGTTGCCAGCAGTTTCCAGTTGTCAGCATCGCTGGAACGCTCAATAGTAAAATAGTCGTTATTCAATTCTTTGCCCGTCGCCCAGCTTAATACAACCTTGCTTCCTTCAGCTTTAGCATTCCAGTATAAAAGCGAAACCGGCAAAACGCCTGGCGAAGACTCAAAAACGCCGTTTGCTGGTGCACTGGGGTTCTCGGGAGTTGTTGATCCCTCCGAGGCACTCCCGCTGGCACCGTTATTATTAGTACCTTGAGCTCCCTGGCTAGTATCTATGGTAATGCCCGGCACTGCAGAGGAAAAGATAACCACTCCCCGACCACCGCCACCAGCCATGCCGCTGGGATTGTTCAAATAGGTTACGTCTCCTCCGTCGCCCCCACTTGCTGAAACCACCAGGCACGTCTCTGTCGTCCAGTTATCGACCTGAAACACTACCGAACCGCCCGCTCCGGCGCCGGATCCAGAGTCCCTTAAAACCCCGGCAGCGGAATAGCCGGGCTCTCCGTCGGCAGAAATCGTATAGCTGCCACAAACATAGTCGATCATGGAAGCTCTGATCAAAACAATGCCTCCACCATTCCCTCCTCCTCCGTTGTCCTGGTCGTCACCACTGGCACCACCTCCGCCCCCCATGAACACTCTCGAGGGACTTATATAGTTACTTAGGTCGGCTCCTCCACGAGGGGCATTGTCTTCAAGGATAACCTCACCCACTCTTATATTGTCAAAAAGCCAGTTGTCGTTTGTGTTGGCAACAGTAACGGTCACCCTTATTTGCACGTTTGTTCCGCTGAGGCCAAACTGTTCTGCCGTGCCTGATCCGTCAATTTCAAAAAGACCATCGTCGCTCAGACTCCCGTAGTTGGCAAAGCTTACCCATCCCGCAGCATCCAGGTTATACTCAAAATCCATTACATCGGCTCCGTCGAGATTTCCATTGTTGTCAAAGTCAATCAAAAGTGCTACGTCGGTATAACCGGAAATATTGATCAATTCAGAAGTCCAGGTACTACCCGTTGTCTGGTCGGAATAGAAGTAGTAGCCGGACACGTTTCCATTGTCTGCGATAGCAGCATTCTGAACCTGAAAGGTGCCGCCGCCAATCGACGTCGTCCAATCGTTTGCACCATTCGCCGTGTTGTTATTAGCCCCTGAGGTTTCTCCACCTCCGTAACCTGTTTCGAAATCCTCCTGCCAAATCACGTTGATGTCGTAGCACTCACCGATGCTACCATACCCACCAGCGGTGAAGTTGCCTCCACCGGCCCCTCCCTCTTTGTAAGTATTTGGGGCTCCGCCTCCATTGGCTACATGGCCTTTACCCCGTTCATAGTTTGAGTCAGTTATCTTATAGGTGCCCTCACCCTTAAGTGCAAAATTGGTATTGTTGGTACGGTACACAGCGTTATTACAAGTATTGTAGTTGTTGCCTTCGGGAATGTCGTTAATCCCCCCTCTAAAGCCTGTCCCATCTACAGTGATGTCATTTTGTAGCGTAAAGGTATTGGTCACATCGATGGCAAAAACGCCCCCCACATTTCCGTCCCAGGGTAGAGCTGTCAAGTCGGAGGCAGTGGTGTAATTGGCGAACTCAGGGAATGAAATAATTTGCAGGCTTGCATTGGATCCGGTGCTATAGCTATTTTCCAAAGGTTCGGTCAGGGTAATTGAGATAGGCAGGGGCGTGTCACCACTCACTTTTACATTATCAAACAACCCTGTATCTCCAAATTGATTGCTATTGATGACCACCCTTACCTCAATGGAGGTGCCAGACAGGCTACTAACCGAAAGCGTCGTTGATGCGAAAGCGCCTGACTGCATGGAACCCACAGTGGTAAATCCACCAACCCCGTCGAGTCTGTAACTTACTGTGATGTTGTCGTTTCCATCATCAAACCCGCTTTGAGCCACGTCGACCGACAGGCTTACATTCGTGTACCCCGATATTGAAATTGGGTCAGATGTCCAGGTACCTCCAGAAGTCATTTGACGCCCCCCAAACAAATAGCCACCGCCCAGCGTGGCATCCTGGCGTACCTGAAAGTACCTGAATCCACCGCAGTTTCCACAGGAAGCGCTCCAGGCTGTCAACCCAGCGTCGTCAGCATCACCCTCGCTCAGGTCCTCGAAGGTCTCGTACCAAATGTCGACTGTCTGGGAAGCCTCACTTACACTTTGGATGGTGGCAGGTTCAAAAAGACCAGCACTACCTATATCGCCTATGTCTCCAAATGACTCATCATCAGCAGTGTTGGCCCCCAACACATCGTCCTGCATCTGCATAATGATGACGTTTTCACCGGCCTCAAATTTATCGTAAATTTCGTTGACATTCGAAAGAGTGAGTGTACTGCCCCCTGAAACACTAGTTACCTTTCCGTAGGCGTTGATGGCAGTTTGAGCGTATGTAGCCGACGTGAAAAAGATTCCCAAAAGGCTGAAGCAGGTCAAAATCCTCATTGTTTAGCGCTTTTTTGAAAAGTTAACAATTTGGAAGATAGCACACATGAAGAAGAAATCATGTGAATTTTGGCAAAAAACGCCACTTCTTTCTACGAAGCTCACAATTCCTTCGATGAAAAGTCCTATTATTAACTAATTCTGGAGATTTCGCACAAAATCTCTCCACAAGGATGTCATGGGCATCAAAAGCTGACCCCCAATCCCCGTACCTCTCTGTCAAACGTAATAACTAATACAAAACGAGGTTAGCAAGAATCTCTTTGGTCATTCGCTGCAGATCATATTTCGGCTCCCACCCCCAGTCGGCCCTTGCATGGCTATCATCAATGCTGTTGGGCCAGGAGTCAGCAATTTTCTGTCTGAAGTCTGGCTCATATAAAATGTTGAATGCAGGCACCTCTGATTTTATAGCTTCGTAGATGTCTTTTGGGGCGAAGCTCATGGCGTGCAGGTTGTAGCTGGATCTGATTTTGATCTTTGAAGACTCCTCCTCCATTAGCTGAATGGTGCCATCCACAGCGTCCGTCATGTACATCATAGGCAGCAGCGTGTCCTCCCTCAAAAAGCAGTTGAAATCTTTGCCTTCCTTTGCCTTGTAGTAAATGTCAACCGCATAATCGGTGGTGCCACCGCCTGGCTTGGCCTTGTAGCCAATAAGACCCGGATAACGGATACTTCTAACGTCGACCCCGTATTTTAAAAAGTAGTACTCGCACCACCTTTCGCCCGCCAGCTTACTAATCCCATAAACCGTATTTGGATTCATGATGGTGTTTTGGGGTGTATGATTAATGGGAGAATTGGGGCCAAAAACGGCAATTGAACTTGGCCAATATACCCGCTCAAGCTTTCGTTCTTTCGCTATTTCCAACACCGTGAGCAGGCTGGTCATATTGAGGTTCCAGGCAAACATGGGATCGGCTTCACCTTTTGCTGACAACACTGCCGCCAGGTGATAAATCTGGTCAACCCTGTATTTCTCTATCAGCTCCACCAGCCTTTTGCCGTCCATGGCATCCAGGTGCTCAAAAGGCCCCGATAGCAGGCTTTCCTTTGGTACCGAAACATCGGTTGCGATAACCTTGTCGTTTCCATGCCTGGCTCTCAGCGATTCCGTCAGCTCCGTGCCAAGCTGGCCGCAGGCACCTATAATAAGGATCGTACTCATTCGTGAATTTTGAAGGGTTAATGTTCTGTCGGCAAAATTAGTAATATTGAGTACAAGCAAAAGCGCTTTCAACAAACACATTTAACCATTGTCAATTACCTGCTGCCTTTGCTGAAAAGTTTCCTGTAGCCGCCGAAAGCACTTATATTTGCCCAAAGGAAAAACCATGACTTTCAAAGAGTACCTGACTTCAAAAAAAATAGATGCCAAAGGATTCGCTCTGGGCGAATCGGAGCGTTTCATGGAACTCAAAAATATCTTTGATCAAGTTCACCCGGATAGCTTTACTGCACAAAAAATATTTCTAATCAATGGAATAAGAAGAAAATACCCCATTATGGAAACGGCTGAGGAGGCAAAGAAAGAAGTGCCCAAAGCAAAAATGATGAGGCCCAAACTTAGCATTACCCCAAAAAATAAGGAATAAGAAACTATGTACGATTCATTAAAGGAAAAACTGACCGCCGAACTTGAAGAGATCAAAAAGGCTGGTCTTTACAAAACAGAAAGAATCATCACCACTCCTCAGGGAGCCGATATCAAAACACAAGACGGCCGGGAGGTGATCAACTTTTGCGCCAACAACTACCTGGGGCTGTCGGCCCACCCAAAAGTACTGGAAGCGGCCAAAAAAAGTATCGACTCGCATGGCTTTGGCATGTCTTCAGTCAGATTTATCTGCGGCACACAAGACATCCACAAAACGCTGGAGAAAAAGATATCGGAATTCCTGGGCACTGAAGACACTATTCTTTATGCGGCAGCTTTCGATGCCAACGGTGGTGTTTTTGAGCCCTTGTTTGGGCCGGAAGATGCCATTATATCTGACGAGCTAAACCACGCCTCTATTATTGACGGTGTAAGGCTTTGCAAAGCGCAAAGGTTTCGCTACAAGAACAACGACATGGCCGATCTTGAGGAGCAACTGAAAGCGGCAGCGGGATGCAAAAACAAGATTATTGTGACCGATGGTGTTTTCTCAATGGATGGCACCGTTGCCAAATTGGATGAAATTTGCGACCTGGCCGATAAGTACGGGGCAACCACGATGATCGACGAATGCCACTCAACCGGCTTTATGGGAAAAACAGGGCGTGGCACACATGAATTCAGAGGAGTGATGGGCCGCATCGAAATTATTACCGGCACTTTAGGCAAAGCTCTTGGCGGAGCATCGGGCGGCTTCACAAGTGGAAAAAAAGAGATTATTGAGCTACTGAGACAACGCTCCAGGCCCTACCTTTTCTCTAACACGCTGGCGCCAAGCATTACCGGTGCCTCCATCGCCGTTATCGACTTGCTTTCTGAAACCACTCAGCTGAGAGACAAGCTGGAGGCCAACACCAAATATTTCCGTGAGAAAATGACCGCCGTCGGTTTTGACATCAAGCCTGGCGAGCACCCTATTGTGCCCATTATGCTTTATGATGCTGTGCTTTCACAACAATTTGCCCAAAAACTGCTCGAAAAAGGCATTTATGTCATTGGGTTCTATTTTCCCGTGGTGCCCAAAGGAAAGGCAAGAATTCGGGTGCAAATTTCTGCCGTCCACAACAAACATCACCTCGACAAAGCCATTGCCGCTTTCACCGAAGTTGGAAAAGAATTGGGTGTTTTGAAGTAAGGCCTTTTTCGAAAACTTCATAACTGAGAAAGCCGATCGTTGGAACGGTCGGCTTTCTTGGTTTTACACTAGCCTTGGCTATTTTTTCTTTATAGCCTTTGTCCATACAGGAATCTGCGTATGGTTGATTACATTTTTGGAGATCATTCCTCCAAGTAGCACCCCAAGCCCTTTGCGGGGGTGAGTGGACATGGCAATCAAATCGGCATTGTTTTGACCAGCAAATAACAGAATACCCTCCGCTTCGTCGGGATCATGAAACGTATTAACTGTGTAATTTTCAAGTTGAAAGTGATCGGCAAACTTCTGAATTCGTTCTTTCACCTCTTGGTCGTTGACCCAAACAGGCTCAAACACCTTTAATATATGAAGTTTTGCTCCGTACAACTTCTGTAGTGCTTTCAGGTCATTCATGATAACGCCCTGCTCTTCCCGCAAATCGGATGCATAAACAATATTCTTGATATTTACCAAATCACGCCTGGCCTTCACGGTTATCACCGGCACACTGGAAAACCGGCTTAGCTTCTCTGCATTAGAGCCCACAAAAACCTCGTCGAGGCCGGAGGCACCTGAGGAGCCCATCACTACCAAATCAGGCTTCAGGCGCTCAATCACCTCAAAAATCTTGTCAAAAGTCTTCCCAATTTTAACCTCGAAGCTCATAGAAACCCCGGCGTAGGCAGGGTCGGCCACCAATGCCTTCAAACGTTCCTCGGTTTTTCTTATCAGCTGAACAATATAGATGTTCTCCTCAGGGGAGTACCCGGCAATACCCATTGTGTTAAAACTATAGTCGTGCGGATCTTCTATTACATTGACAAGGACTATCTCAGCGCCTTTTTTTTGTGCCAAGGGATAGGCCGACTCTAAGGCAAAGGTTGCTTCTTTAGAAAAATCAGTTGGGATGAGTATCTTTTTCATGATAGTGTCAATTATTGCAAAGCATAAAGCTAAATAACGTAATATTTCGCATTTATGACATTCACCCGGCTGACCTCCTGAACTTTATCATTTAATCGGGGTTGAAAATATCTTAAGATAGTTATTTTTGGCAAATGAAGAATTTTGTAAAAAGCTATTACCTGGAATCTTTTGTTTGCTTTTTAATTGCCAATCTACTGTCTATTGCTGCTTTTGCTCAAGAAGCGCACTATCCCATTGTGAAAGGTCACGGCGGAATCTTTGACATTCAGGAAGCAACAGAGTTTCCTGACCCTTCTCTACAGTACAAAATTGTTGTGGATATCAAAGAGGGAGCCGGTGGCCACAAATCGATCAACGCATCGCTGAACAACCTGGCCAGAATTGCCAACCTGCACGGAATGGGGGGAGTGCCGAAAGAGAATATTGATATTGTGGCAGTTATACACGGAGAGGCGACCATATCTATTCTGTCTGATATTTCTCACGAAAACAGATACGGAACGCCCAATCCAAACACCGACCTTATTCGTTCTCTTTTAGAAGGTGGAATTAAGTTATTTGTGTGCGGGCAATCGCTGAAAGCTAGGAAAGTTGATGCCAGAGAGCTAACTCCAGGCATTGCCGTCAGCCTTTCGGCAGTTACATTGGTGACAACCTATCAGCTGAAAGGCTATGCTGTGCTTAGTTATTAGCCTATGCGGAAGTTTTTTTTAACCACTACGCTCATTCCAGCACTGGTAATAATGCTGGGCTCATGTGGCCCTAATAATTCCAGCAAGGAATCAGCTAGCCAACCAGCCGCCTCCAAACCAACCTCACTCACGTCCATCTCTGGTTCGCAGGGGCCATTAACACCCCAAAGCACCCTTGAAATCTCCGTGTCAATCAATGGTGACTCGGTACAGCTTGATTCCGCCGTCATTTTTTTTGAATCTGTCCGTCTTGCTTCTTCGCAAGCAACGAGCCTTTCTGCGCCGTTGGCACTGCTTCCTTTGGGTAAACAAACACTAACAGCGAAGCTGTTTCTGAACAACGGCGGAACGGAGCAGCACGCCCTTCCCCTGACCTTGCTTGCAGAAACGCCACCGGAAAAATTTGATTTCAGAAAGCTGGAAACATACACACACGACCCCGATGCTTACACGCAAGGTCTCCTTTATCATGGAGGCTTTCTTTATGAAAGCACAGGGACAAGGGGTGAGAGCACGCTTCGAAAAGTCGACATTTTAACAGGGAAAGTGCTACAGCAAACACCGCTGGATAGCAGATACTTTGGCGAAGGGCTTGCTTTTTGGGACAACAGCCTGATCCAGCTTACCTGGACATCAAACATCGGTTTTGTGTACGATATAGAATCCTTCGCACAAAAGAGAACTTTCAACTACCCTACTGAAGGCTGGGGGCTCGCATCGACCGACACGGAGCTCGTGATGAGCGATGGCACGGAGTATCTCTATTTTCTTGATCCGGTAACGCTGGCAAAAACAAGGCGGATTCAGGTGTACAATCACCAGGAAAAGATATTGTACCTGAATGAGCTTGAGGTAGTGGGAGGCTTGATTTACGCCAATGTGTACCAAACAGATGTGATCGTGATGATTGATCCGGCCAGCGGTGCGGTAGTCGGCGACGTTTCCCTCGAAGGAATCTTCAACAAGCAAGGGTACAGCAGAAGGCTCGACGTGCTGAACGGAATTGCCTGGGATGAGAAAGGGAAGAGACTCTTTGTTACCGGCAAATGGTGGCCCAAATTGTATCAAATTGAACTGTTCAAAATTCAATCATAAATTAACTAAATTATGAGTCTAGACACAGCAACTGCCAGGATAGTGGAAATGGCAAAAGAAAATGGGGGAGCCATTGGTAGCTCGGTAAAATTTGTTTTTCAAGAAGGGGCCATTCTTTTGGATGATACTGTGAGCCCAACAAAAGTTTCAAATGACGACACTGATGCGCAGTGTACCATTAAAATGGAACTTAAAGACTTTGTGAAGCTACTTGACGGAGACCTGGATCCGATGGGTGCATTTATGGGAGGGATGATGAAAATTGAAGGCGATATGACCATTGCCATGAAATTGACCTCACTTTTTTAAGAATTGGCCGAAAAGTTTGCTTGGAAGCTTTCGGTACAAAGTAGGCGGGGCGTTGTATTTTGAAGAATAACCAACCCAATAGTTAAATGAGACAATTAGTCAAGAAAAAAGGAGAACCGATGTACGGTATTTTCACGGCAAGGGGTCGTGATGCCTCCCGGCTGGAGCAGCTAAGCGACTGCGTGTTTGCCCTGGCTATTACTATGTCTCTTTTGTCTACCCAGGCGCCCCAAAACTTCGACGAGTTGACGCTGTTTATTTCAGACATAGTTCCGTTTACGTTGAGTATGGTAGCGGTCATGTGGATTTGGCATGGCCATTACCAGTTCTTTATGCGTTATGGGCTAAGGGACATGAGAATCATCGTACTGAACACCTTTATGATGCTCATTGTACTGTTCTTTATATATCCCCTCAAATTCCTCAGCACCTGGCTGGTTTCCTACTTCACCCTTCTTGTCAAAGCGTTGCTGATAAGCAATGAATACTTCAGAGCGCTGAACCAAATGGGCACACAGATGATCCCCTGGAACGATATGCCCGAGCTGATGATTATCTATGACTGCGGCTTTCTGTCGATATACATAACCTTCGTTCTAATGTATCGGCATGCTATCAAAAATAGCCATCCGCTGAACTTGAATGAAGCGGAGGTGCATGCCACTAAATCCATTATCGCTCATTACACCGGTATAGTCGCTATCGGCCTCATTTCATTGTTCATTGCCTTACTCGGCTTCCTGATCGACTGGGAGTTCTCCGGGCTCTTTGCCGGGGTTATCTACGCTTTGATTGGGCCTGTCTCCTATTTCATAGGACGTAAATATGATAAGCCTCCTTCAGGCACCACAAGTAATTAGGTGGGTACCTCTCACTATGTCTATTGTCCCCGCCACATTTGATCAAAGGCTGCTTGCTCAGTCCATCGATATCACCTTCCTGCTCCCTTTTCTATTCATACTCGACGGGCTTTGGGAGACGGACTCTAACTGGTTTTGGGCAGTTTGCATTTTATTGTACCATGGCTATGCTGTGGGAATGGAGGCATCGGCGCTCAAGGCCACAGTAGGCAAAAAAATGGCGGGATTGAGCGTACGAATGGACGACGAAAGACCTGTTGGCCTTAAAAATGCAGTTGTGAGAAATTTGTGCAAATGGATTTCGCTGTTGCCTATTTCAGCTGGCTTTTTTATGATCTACCTACGGCGTGATGCCAGGTCATTTCACGACATCATCTCCAAAAGCAAAGTGGTGTCTGGTTCCAATTAACCGCCCAAACAGCCAAATCAAAAAGTAAAATAATTAGTTGGATAAATTTAATAAAACAACGTAGTTTCGGTGTGGTTTAAACGACCCACCTATATAAGGAATAAATCTATTCACCATGGCGAGATCAGGCGTTAAGCAATTTGAAGAGTTTTTTGAAAAGATCATTTTCTGGGGGCGCTGGGTACAGGCACCTATGTATTTGGGGCTTATCTTCGGTTCTTTCATGTATCTGTATAAGTTTTTCGAAGAACTCTATCACCTTTACGACGGGGTGGTTAGCTATACAGAGGCTCAGGTGATGCTTGGCATCTTGGGCTTGGTGGACATTAGCATGGTAATGAACCTAATTGTGATGGTCATTGTCGGTGGCTACTCCATTTTTACCAGTAAAATTGACGTTGATCACCACGAAGATAAGCCTCAGTGGCTTGAAGACCTTGATGCAGGTAAGCTGAAGATCAAACTTGCTTCTTCACTCGCCTCCATTTCGGGTGTTCACCTGCTCAAAACTTTTATTGATGTGAGAGGTGCGAGAGACATGGAAGGCAATGAAGGTATCATAGTCGAAATCGCTATCCACCTAACTTTCATCGTTTCTGCTTTGCTTTTAGCCTACACAGAGAAAATCCAGCACTCATACCACGGTCATGGCGCTGCTGAGGGTGGTGACAGCCACTAATAAGAAACCCTTGTAAAATATTTGTCAGGGCGCTGAATTCTTCAGCGCCCTTTCTTTTTCACAAAAAAAGCCACCTTTCGGTGGCTCTCATTTAGATTAGGTTGGTTAAATACCTATTCAATTTAGGTAAATTATTGAATATCCGAAACAACCTAACTCGTTTTCCTCTCAGGTTATTACTCAACCAGGAGGCTGTACCCTCATTCTATCAGCTGAATCTGTGCCTCTTTTACTTTTTCTTTATAGTTGCTCCAATCAGTCTGCACAAACTTACCAATGTTGGCTATCGGCGCTTTCACGGCCTCTTCGGCCTGGCTCAAAATCGTCTCCTGCGTCGGGGTGGCAATCATATAGGTGTCTCCAAGGTGGTTGGCCGCCAGGTTGATGATCGCCTCCACAGTTGTGGGATCTCTATAGATTCCCTGCATGTCCTCTTTACCAAAAATAGACTCCCTTAATGCTTTCACCTTTGCTTTGATGTCTTTCCCGGCACTTTTAAGCGCTTTAGACGCATCATCTTCTCTATCCGGCAGTAGCTTATCAACTCTTTCAACGGCAGCCAACGCCTCCCTGAGGTTATCCACGGCAATTGTTAGCTGGGTCACGGAAGCCTCCCACCGCTTGATCATAGCCAGCTTTCTCTCCCGTTCCTGAGGATTTATTGGTGTTACTCTTGGGTCGCTAAGAACTTTTACCTCTGTTGTCGCTATGTCTTCACCATGAACAACTTTTACAGTATAAGTGCCGGGCACAGCGGTAAAGCCACCACCATCGGCAGCTCCCGGCTTTGGCTTTGATGAGTCTGGTTCCCTTACCTCTTTGTACCGAAGATCCCACGAGGTTCGGTTGAATCCTTTTTTGGCATCGGCATACAGCGTACGAACAACCTGCCCCTCCTGGAGTATTTCTATCCTAACACTATCTTTTTTTCCGGCCGCCTCTTTCACATAAAAGGAAATCAGGGCTCCGTAAGGTCTGTTCTCACCAGCAAAAAGCCCGTCACCAGTGGCGCTGTATCCCTTAGCCCCTCTCGTGGTGCTTGCTGCATAGGCATCGGGCACATCAAATAACGCTAACGGCTTGTCGAGCAGTTGCTTTCCCTGCGTGGCCAGCGCTCTCATCGGACGAATATCGTCGAGCACATATACTGAACGCCCGTACGTGCCAATCACCAGGTCATGATCCCTCGGATGAATGACCAAATCCATTGTCGATGCCGTTGGGTAGCCATTTTTCCACTCAACCCAATTGGCGGCGCCATCAACCGTCATATACAGCCCAAATTCAGTTCCGACGAACATAAGCCTGGGCTCAATCGGATCCTGTACAAAGGAATGAACAAACCCTCTTACGGAGTTTTCATTTACCAGGCGCTTCCAGGTCTTTCCAAAGTCTTTCGTTTGAAACACCCATGGCGTCCAATCGTTTCTCCGGTAGTTGTTAATCACCACGAAAGCTTCCCCTTCATTGTAGCTGGATGCGTGCACCTGATTGACCCAGGAACCAGCAGGAACTCCTTTAATGTTCGTCGCAACGTTAGTCCAGGTTTTTCCCTTGTCTCTCGTTAGCTGAACATTGCCGTCGTCGGTTCCCACCCATATTATGTCCTTGCTGAGGCTACTTGGCGACACCGCCAAAATCGTTGTGTGGTTTTCTGCGCCTGTCACGTCATAGGTGATACCCCCACTTTCGAGTTGCTTTTGCTTTGCAGGATCATTGGTGGTGAGGTCGGGCGAGATAATCTCCCAGGTCTTCCCCTTATCTGCCGAATAATGCAGAAACTGACTTCCCATATAAACGCCGTTGGCGTTGTGCGGATCCCTTGCTACACCGGCATTCCAGTTAAATCTGAGAAAGGTGCCTTCAGGATGCACAGGCTGCCTAAACTCGGAGTCGCCTGTTACCTTGTCATATAGCTGAATATTTCCTTTTTGCGATTGAGCAAATCCGTACCGTGAGTTTTCCAGATCCGGAATCACATCAAAACCGTCGCCTCCGCCTATGCGGGTCCACTCAGAGTTATATATGAGGTTTTTATTATCGCCACGCCCTCTGACATATACACTGCTCGGCCCCGTCCACGATCCATTGTCCTGCAAACCACCATATATATTGAACGGAATGTCGTTATCCACGCTGATGTGATAAAACTGTCCTAAAGGCAGATTCTCAGGATAATACCAGGTTACACCTTTGTCTCTGGTCACACCCATTCCACCGTCATTTCCGATAAGCATGAAGCTTGGGTCGTCGGGGTGAATCCAAAAGGCGTGATTGTCGCCATGGAGCCGACCAACATTTGTGAAGGTCTTGAAGTTCTGTCCGCCATCCTCGCTTACTGTCGTGCCACTAAAAATATTGTATATCCTGTTCTCATTTGATGGGTCCACATAAATCTCCGCATAATAAAACGGCCTGTCTCCTATATTTTTGGTGGTTACCAGCTTCCAGGTAAACCCACCATCCTCCGACTTGTAGAACCCGTTCTTTTTTGCCTCAACAATTGCGTAAACAACCTGCGGCTTTCCCGGTGCTATTGCCAATCCCATTTTGCCTAGCTCGCCTTCAGGCAGTCCATCCTCACTGGTAATCTTTTTCCAGGTTGTTCCTGCATCCATTGTTACATACATTCCTGAGCCGGCACCACCAGACTTAAAGAACCAGGGCCACCTGCGAAACTCCCACATATTGGCAATGAATTTATTGGGATTGGTTGGATCACGTACCATCTCACCTATTCCCACTCTTTCATTTACGTACAAAATTTTGCTCCAAGTCTTGCCCCCATCTGTCGTCTTGTACACACCTCGGTCGGGTGTGTCTTGCCAGGCAGACCCCTGCACACCGACTATCACCACGTCGGGGTTGAAAGGATCAACAAAAACCCGGTGAATATTGCGGGTGTTTTCCAACCCCATGTGCTTCCAGGTGGTGCCACCGTCATTCGACATGTATACCCCATTTCCTGAGTTGTGGCTGTTTCTGGGATTCCCCTCTCCCGTGCCAACCCAAATAATATTTGGATTTCGCTGGTAGATACTAATTGCACCGATGCTGGTTACCGGCTGACCATCAAAGATCGGTGTCCATTTATAGCCTCCGTTCTCTGATTTCCACAGACCACCAGAGGCCGACCCAACGTATATAACGTCTGGATTGGATAAGTCCACATCGAAGGCCGTTACTCTCCCACTCATTCCAGAAGGGCCGATGCTTCGTGCCGACAAACCCTGGAACAACTCACTATTGATAGCCTGCGCACTAATTAGCCCTGGCAAAAAAAGTAGCATCAGGCTTAACGTAAAGAAAATTCTATCCCGCATAATATTGATTGAGTTAATTGATATACGGCCAAGTAAATACCAATCCCCTGCGTATAAAAAAAGTATTTATACGAGTGGTGAGTCGGACATGCTACCGCTGCACACTGTATTTTTCTGTTCGCCAGTTACTTACGGCGGGGAGTGCTAATTGAAAATTTAAACATTCGAAGAAGGAAGCTCAAAGCCAGTGCTCAGGAAGTTGCCTAATCACGAAGAATATAATTTTGCAGCGTTGTTCAGAATGCCTGTATTCTACTATCCAGGCGAGGAAATGCCAACAAAACGCAGAAACATATTCTGAATCAGGTCACAGTGAGGAAGAAGCCCTCTACAACAAGCGGGAATGGTTACAGGGTAAAAAATTGTATTTTTCATATTATATCGTTCAACAAACGGAAGATGGGAATTTGCTTTCATCGTCAACAAACCAGAGTACTCATTGTTGCCAGTTTTAATTAATTATCTGGATTAGTATCAAAAAATCAATAGAACGTCAGGAATATTAGACAATATATAAAACAGGCTTCACAACAAACGTTTTCGTTTTGAAGTCTTCAAAAATGACTGAAATAATACTTTTCTTATATGCAATTTGCTGCCAATATTTTTTATTTAAGATTTGGTTAACGATATTTGTAAAAGACTTCAGGCGAAAATCATATTTAGCCGGTTGTTATTGATGTTAAACCGTAAACTAAAAACTTTATGAAAAGAGGACTACTTCTCGCCACGATGTTCATCGGAATGTCTTTTTCCGGGTATTCACAGGAATCGGATGTATTTTCCTTTAATTTTGTGGAGGACAAGCTTGACGACAGCAGTGTAAATATGGCAGCAGTTGGCAGCCACTATATGGGATCTGACATCGCAGTTAAGTTAGAGCTTCTGAAAGATTCATATACATGGAAAGAAGAAGGCACACCAAATAGCCCAACCACAAAAACCGTTGTTGAAAAACCAGCGATATATTACTCTCTTAAAAAGCTGGATAAGTACTACAAAAAGGCGATTAAGAAGGGTAATGTAACAGAGGAAGCCGCTAGAGAAGAATTTGTGAAGGCACTTGATATTGCACTGTTTATCAGATATCAGGAAACTGCTGCTTTCGAAGACAAGCTTAGAGAGCTAAAAGAAGAATCAGAGATTGCTTTACTTTACACCAAGAAGGTTAAATTAGAGTTCTAAAATATTTAAGATAACCTGTAAGAGGGTTTTACTACTATCGATCAATCGTAGACAAAGGGGTGAATGCCCCTTTGTTCATTTACAGCCGTTTTGCGTCTGTGAGGATGAAGGTAAGCCGGTACACATCATCGTCGTTTAGCTCAAGTGTGCCCTCAAAAGTAAGTTCATCATCCATTTTTAGTCCCTCCAACTTCTTCGCTGGGAATACCATCATCACCGACTCAGGCCCTGCTTCGCCACAAAAATAACAGGTTGCCATAGGATACCTGGACAACACAATCCCTTCAGACGACAGATCGATTGGAAGGTAATAGCCTTTGATAACATACTTCTGCCCCTCCATTCTAAGTAGCTCGTCACCAAATTGAGGCACATAGAACGCCGCTTTCTCTTCATCAATATACTTACTCTCAAATCTCACCCCTTCGAAGACTTTCCAAAGGTTTGGGCTCTGAAGCGGCGATACAAAAAGAGCAACACCCAAAAATAGCTGCAACATACGAGTAATATAGTTCCTCCGACAAAGATAGGCATCAACTACGTGGTGCTTGCCCCACTAAAATAAAAAGGCAGGAAGGTAAAAACCATCCTGCCTAGTTCGTATTAGTCCTTTAACTTTGATTTATACCATTGCCTTGTCCTTGGCATTGATGTTTTCAGAAACGATCTGACCATCGAACAAGTGAATGATTCTGTGAGCATATTCTGCGTCTATAGGAGAGTGAGTCACCATAATTACTGTAGTTCCTCCCTCGTTCAAATCGCTCAGCAAGTTCATAACTTCCTGGCCATTGGCAGAGTCAAGGTTTCCAGTGGGCTCATCCGCAAGAATCAGCTTAGGCTTTGCCACCACCGCTCTCGAAATCGCCACACGCTGCTGCTGACCACCAGAAAGCTGCTGAGGGAAGTGGTTCTTTCTGTGCATGATCTTCATCGACTCCATTACTTCCTCTACTCTCTTCTTGCGCTCGGCTGCAGAATATTTCAGGTAGATAAGCGGAAGTTCGATGTTTTCATACACTGTGAGTTCGTCGATCAGGTTGAAGCTTTGGAACACAAATCCAATATTAGCTTTTCTCAAATCCGCTCTCTGGCGTTCTGAGTGCTTCGAAATCTCCTGACCCATGAAGTGGAAATCGCCTTCAGACGGGTTGTCAAGCAGGCCAATGATGTTAAGCAAAGTTGACTTACCGCAACCAGACGGGCCCATGATAGCTACAAATTCGCTCTCACGTACTTCAAGATTAACTCCAGCTAAGGCAGTTGTTTCAATCTCATCTGTGTAGTAGAACTTTTTCAGCCCTACTGTTTTAATGACAGTTTTAGCATTTTCCATATGTATATGGTTAGAATATTGGTTTATTTATTTAAAAACTAATCGATCCTTATCCTGATAACCCTCGTAGGAAGAGACAACAACTTTCTCTCCTGGTTGCAAGCCTTCTAACACCTCGTAAAACCGTGGGTTCTGACGTCCCAATCTAATGTTCCTGCGTGTCGCAAAATCGCCGCTCGCATCCACTACAAATATCCAATTGCCACCTGTGGTCTGATAAAAACTTCCTCTTGGAATCTGTATCGCCTGAATATTCTCGCTCAACTGCAAGCGAATCTGAAGGGTTTGCCCTCTTCTAATGCCATCTGGCACATCTCCTTCAAAATACATATCCACCTCAAACAGGCCATTTCTTACTTCGCCGTAGTTCTTCATGATTGTGAGCTCATAAGTCCCTCCCGCAAAGTCGAATGTGCCTTTCAGCCCTTCGTATATTCTGGCCAGGTAGTGCTCATCAATTTGCGCCCTTACCTTAAATCCATTCGTGTCATCAATCTGGCCAATGTTTTGACCAGGAGAAATTGACTCACCCACTTCACCATTTACTGTTGACAAACGCCCCGAAATTGGGGCCCTTATGTACAAATTCTCCAGATTCTGGCGAATCATGTTAAGGTTGTTGTTTGTTCTCTGCAACAATGCCTGGGAGTTGTTGATAGTGTTCTCAGCGTTCAAAGAGTCTACCTTTTGAGACTTAACTTCAACAACCCTTGTTTTAATCAGCCTTTCATAGTCAAGCTTAGCTCTCAAAAACTCTTGTTCTGAAATTACCTTCTCCTTGAAAAGCTGCTCGCTTCTCTCATAAAGATCCTTCGCCTGAGCAATCTGGTAGTCGAGCGTAATCAGTGTGCGCTGTAGCTGGAACAAACTCTGCTGCATCTGCAACCTTGTGTTTTGAAGCTGGTTCATCAATATGAACGCCTGAGTTTCCTCCCTTATGAAGCTTTGCAACAAATTATTGTTGGTCAGCTTTAAAATAGTATCACCCTTGTCTACCTGAATACCACCTTCGTAGTATTTCTTCTCAATAATACCACCCTCTATCGCATCCAATCGGATAGTCTTGATAGGCATGACCTGCCCATCGACAGGAATAAACTCCCTGAATTCTCCGTTCTGTACTTCCGCTACGTTTATTTTATCAACAGACACATTGAGCTTGGAGCTCCGGTCGGCAAAAACAAAACTGTAAATAACGAAAAGTACAAATGCGCCACTAAGCCCATAAATGGCGACTTTCTTAAGAGTAAACGTTTTCTTTTTAATTACACGATCCATTTGCTAAGATATTTCAAGTCCGTGCCAGTATCTCCAACAAAAATGCCACAAATTATAAAATACTGATTATCAATAAATTACGATTTGATTGGTTTTACGAAATAGTTCGATTATGTACACTTAGGGGCAGTGGGTGTTCGCTATTGAGCAAAAGGTGAGGATTAAAGAACAGGCAAAAAAAAAGATTCAGGCATTCGCCTGAATCTCAAGGTCAAAAACTCAAAATAAAAAGGACTAATCAAATCTTAATCCACAACAACACACGAATATAAAACAATCGGCTCTAAAATAAAATTCCTTCTCCCTAAATTTTGAATTTTTAGTCGTGTGGCTTTGGTCATTTGCCAAATAGTCTTTGTCGCCCAAATACCCCTAAGGCCTGACTCAGTATTGAAAAGTGGCCTGCTGCCGAAACGTACACCTCCAGACATTTTCTAAAAAAAGCCTCCTTTAGATTCTCTGAGGCTGTGATACTAAAAAAGGTACAGAATCTGAAGGTTGTTGATGATACTGGCAGTATTTTTGCAACCGTACTGTGAAAGCACACTACTTATATGAAGCTACGGATATCAAAACGATTCATTTTACTACTGGGATTTGTCCTGGCACTGCTAGCTATTTATTCAGGTGGCCTGGTGACGGCACAACCAATGCAGGACCAAAATGGTGCAGCTAGTTTAGATTCCGGTCGGGTTTCTAACAAAGTTCGTTCGCAAATTGTGGAGCAGGCCGTCAGCCATAAGGGGCTGATTACTGATTCAAGGCTTGACTTTTCGCTTACCCCTACCGGCAGAAGTGAATTCGAATTGGCATTCGAAAACCCCTACAAATACCCGGTGAAGATCAAGATCTACAACATCATAGGCAATCTCATAGCCGAAGAAGAAGCAAAACCAGGGGCTTCGTTTACCAAAAAGTATAATTTTTCTGACGAGAAAATGAGGCTGTTTGTTGTTGAGGTGGGCAACCAGAAGCACAACCTTACCAAGAAAGTAACCACCATATAAAAAGTAAGCCCCGCATTTCTACGGGGCTTTTATTCGTATTAATGGTTCAAGTTAAACAGGCCACTCAGCCTATCTCGACCAATTCTATTTGAAAAGTAAGGTCTTTGCCAGCCAGAGGGTGGTTTGCATCCAACACTATCTTATCTGGTTCAACAGCAGTAACCACCACGGGCCGTGACTTATCTCCATCGTTGATAGCGAGTTGCATTCCAATTTCCGGCTTTATGTCAGCAGGCACCTGGGCTATTGGAACTTCGACCAAAAGCTCGTCGCTCCTTTCACCATAGGCCTCTTTGCTGGGGATGTTTGCTTCCCTAACTTCGCCCAAAGCCATTCCGAGCACGGCTTGTTCAAAACCTGGGATCATTTGCCCCTGCCCTAAAGTAAAGGCAAGAGGATCACGACCTTCCGAAGAGTCGAACACCGACCCGTCTTCCAACTTTCCTGTATAATGTACTTTTACCGGATGTCCATTTTTTGCTACTGACATGTCTTCCTTTTTTCTGTTTGCTAATTCTTTATGATTTAATTCAAAGGTATGGAAATATGGTTTTGATGAAAATCTATGCCGGGTAATGTTATGATTATGGACAGAAAATGTTCATATTCGTACATAAAAACCCCTTTGAAACTTCCTAACATTTTAATAATCAGCACTTTTACCTTTGGCACAGTACTGGTTATGTATTTAACAGAGCGGATAACTACAACTTATGGAATCAGATAAAGAACTTGGAAAGATATTAATCATTGATGACGACGAAGATGTGCTGCTTGCGGCCAAAATGCTGCTCAGGAAGCATGCGGAAAACGTGATCATAGAAAAAAACCCAAAGAAAATACCGTTTCTGCTCAACAACGACACCTACGACGTGATCCTTCTGGACATGAATTTCAGCAAGGACATAACCAGTGGAAAAGAAGGCTTTTATTGGCTGGAACAAATACTTGAACGGGAGCCAACGGCGGTGGTTATTCTTATCACTGCTTTTGGCGATGTAGAAATGGCTGTGAAGGCACTTAAGGAAGGGGCCACTGATTTTGTGTTGAAGCCATGGCAAAATGAGAAGCTGATTGCTACACTTTCTTCGGCAGCAAAGCTGAAGAAATCAAGAAATGAGGTTACGCAGCTAAAACAGGCAAAGCAGGCGCTAGAAGAAGGAATCAATCAGCCTTTTAAGGACATAATCGGGGAAAGCGATGCAATTAAGCAGGTATTTAACATCATTGACAAAGTGGCTCAAACGGATGCCAATGTCCTTATCCTCGGCGAGAACGGAACCGGGAAAGAGCTTATAGCCCGGGCACTCCACCAAAAGTCGCTGAGAAAAGACAAGGTGTTTATCGGGGTTGACATGGGCGCTATTACGGAAACACTGTTTGAGAGCGAGCTTTTTGGTCACAAAAAAGGTGCTTTCACTGATGCCAAAGACGACAGGGCTGGGAGGTTTGAGGCTGCGAACGGAGGCTCGTTGTTCCTGGATGAAATTGGAAACCTGAGTATGCAGCTTCAGAGCAAGCTGCTGACTGTGTTGCAAAAAAGAGAGGTAGTTCGGCTTGGCACCAACAAGTCCATTCCTGTGGACATCCGCCTGATCAGTGCCACGAATATGCCTATTTACGAAATGGTGGAAGAGAGCACATTTCGTCAAGATCTGCTTTATCGGATCAATACTGTTGAAATACACCTGCCGTCGCTGAGAGAAAGAATGGACGATATTCCGCTGCTTTGCGACCACTTTATTAAGATGTATTGCGGCAAGTACAGAAAGCCAATCAAAAAAATGTCGCCGATCGCTCTCAAGAAGCTGCAAAAATACCAGTGGCCAGGTAATATCAGGGAGCTGCAACATGCGCTGGAAAGAGCCATTATCATGAGCGACTCCAATATGTTGTCGCCTGACGATTTTTTCTTTTTGAATCAGAAAGCCGAGAGCAAAGCAGAAAGTGAGCCCGAAACGTTCAATTTGGACGATGTAGAAAAGTCGGTGATTCAAAAGGCCATTAACCGGCACGGAGGCAATATTTCAAAGGCAGCCAAGGAACTTGGATTAACAAGGGCTTCCCTTTACAGAAGAATGGAGAAGCATGGCCTTTAAAAGCTTCAAAGCTGCTTTGATTATTAGGGTTGTGCTGCTGATTGGCTCAATCTTCCTGCTTACACACTTGTATTACAACGATTCCTACGACCTGACCAAAGCGTTGGTTATCGGAATGATTGGCTATCAGGTATATGCTCTTTTCCACTATCTGGATAAGTCAAACAGGGAGATTGCCAACTTTCTCAGTTCCATCCAATACGACGACTTCTCCAACACCTATACATACAGAAATACCGGTGGCTCAATTGACTTGCTTTATGAGCAATTCAATAATGTAATGAAGAAGTTCAGGGACATCAGAGCCGAAAAGGAAGCGCAGTATACCTATTATAAAACCATCGTTCAGCACGTGGGCATTGGCATCATCACGTTTGACAAACATGGCGAAATTCAAATGCTCAATACCGCCGCCAAAAACCTGCTCCAGATTGGGCAAATAAAAAATATTTCGAACCTGAAAAGTATTAGCCAGGTACTTGTTGACGGGTTTTTTATGTTAAAAACAGGTGGCAGAGATCTGATAAAAATCGAGCGCAATGGAGAGGAAGTGCAGTTGGCTATTTATGCCATAGAGCTGACCATGCGGGGAGAGGAGTTCAAGCTTATTTCGCTTCAGAACATCAAAAGTGAGTTGGAAGAAAAGGAAATGGAGGCCTGGCAGAACCTGATCAGGGTGCTGACGCACGAAATAATGAACAGCGTGACACCTATTTCCTCGCTTGCAGGCACTGTCGAGTCGGAGCTTGGCCACCAGCTGAAAAATGGTGATGACGTGAACAGGATCACCAATGAAGAAATTCAGGACTTGTACCTGGCTGTGCAAACTATTCACCGGAGAAGTGACAGCTTGATTAAGTTCGTTTCTGATTTCCGAAACCTGACGAGGCTCACCATGCCCAAGCTGGCCCAAACCAAGGTGCGTGACCTGCTCGACCATGTACTCATGCTTTTAAAATATGAAATAGAACGGGGAGAAATAAAACTCACTTACAAGGTAGAACCCAAGAACCTTGAAGTGCTGGTGGACAAAGAGCAAATTGAGCAGGTATTGATCAACCTGGTGAAAAATGCTATTCAAGCGCTTGAGGAAAACGATGAAATGGACAAGGAAAAACTTTTGATCATTTCGGCCAATGGACTTGAAAACAACAGCGTGTCAATTTCCATTACCGACAATGGCCCCGGCATTGAAGAAGATGCGCTCAAAAAGATTTTTATCCCCTTCTTTACCACCAAGAAAAGTGGCTCCGGCATTGGTTTAAGCTTGTCAAAACAGATCATGAGGCAGCACAAGGGGTCGATCTCAGTGAAGTCCGTCATCAACCAGGGCACTGAGTTTGTGCTGAGGTTTAGCTAATCCAAAAATCTCATTTTCAGTTTCGTTTTTGCTCCATAATGGATAGATTTACTATTCACCCTAATTGAAATGGGAAGCACTCTGGAGACCGTACGTTCTATTTTAGCTGACAAGCTGGCCTGCCCGTTGTCGAAAGTAACGCCTGATGCGTCTTTCTATAAAGACCTCGGGATAGACTCACTGGACTATGCGGAGCTGGTAATGGAGCTGGAAAGAGAGTTTGATATTACCATTCCCAGTTCAGAAGCCTCAAGAATTACCACAGTTAGCCAGGTAATTGACTACATCAACCGCCGGATCAAGGCCTGCAAAGGGCTCTCAAATTATTGATTTGATAAAGTGCACATAAAGGTGCAGTAATTGCCCAATCCTACCTTTGAGGAAAGGTGGGAGTGTGAAGGATTATTATAAAACCATTGTTCTTTCTGATATTCACCTGGGGCGCAGAGGTTCCAGACACAAAGATGTGATCAGTTTTTTGAAACAGAGCATTTGTGAGAACCTGATTTTAAACGGCGACATTGTAGACCGCTTCAGCTATAATAAACCAGAGCTTTGGAAAAAAAGACACTGGAGGTTTATAAAAGCGCTTTCTCAAAAGGTAGCCGAGCATAACACCGCCATCACATTTGTTAAAGGCAATAGCGACGAGTTGCCGAACGACCTGCTTCCACTCGAAATGGGAGCTTTGAAACTGGTCGATAGATTGGAGTACGAGTCAAATGGCAAGAAATTTCTTGTCGTTCACGGCGACATTTTCGACACCTATAAGGGGCAATTCAGGTGGCTTGCCAGCCTTGGCAAAAAAGCCCATGGCATGCTCTTTTGGTTTCACCATCAGGTGCACAAGCTAAAAGCTGCGATTGGTATGAGAAACATGCCCTTCTCCGAAAAGGTGAATAGCAGATTGCCAATAGCGAGCAGGTTTATTGAAATTTACGAGCAATCGCTTTGTCAGCTCGCAAAAAACGGCGGCTACGACGGTATTATTTGTGGGCATTTGCATATACCCGCTATCAAGACGATAGATGGGATGGTTTACATGAATTCAGGCGACTGGCTTTCATCTGGATCTGCGCTGGTTGAATATCCCAACGGTGAATGGAAACATGTGTTCTACACCGAATCTCAAAGAGCTTTGTATGAAGAACTGGAAAATGAAGAAAAAGGCTTGAATTACTTAAACATTTATCCTTCTTTGAGGAGTGGATTTCTGAATCTGTAATTTTAGATCACTTCCTGAATGCCAACCAGTCCGAAAAGGTTTCTTTTTATTGTCCAGGGTGAAGGGCGTGGTCATATGACGCAGGCCATTTCATTGTTTGAAATGCTAACCGCCGCCGGCCAAGAAGTTGTGCATGTAGTAGTTGGGAGAAGCTCCCGGCGAGAAATGCCCTCATTTTTTCAAAACAGAATTACCTGCCCGCTCACCGGTATCTCCAGCCCAAATTTTGTAGCAGACAAAAACAACAAATCGGTAAAAATAGGCCCAACCATTACTCACAACCTCGTTCATTTTTCCAACTATGTGCAGAGCCTAAAAATGCTCAACAACATAGTTAAAGAGACAAAGCCAGACGTAATTATAAACTTTTACGATTTCCTTGGTGGCCTGTATAATGGACTCTACAAGCCAAAGGCCGAATACATATGCATTGGCCATCAGTATCTGGCCTACCATAATCACTTTCCGTTTCCAAATAAACAGGGCTTCAACAAAAACTTGTTGCTTAACAACAACAAGCTGACCGCCTGGGGAGCTAAAAAGCTGCTGGCTTTGTCATTTGCCGCCTACCCGGAAGACAAAAAAAGTGGTGTGGTGGTGGTTCCGCCGTTGCTCAGGAAAGAGGTAATGAAGCTTGAACCAACTGAAGGCGATTTCATTCTCACCTATATGGTAAATGATGGCTATAGCAAAGAAATAGAGTCATGGCATGCCGACAACCCGTCGGTAAAGGTTCAGTCGTTTTGGGACAAAAAAGGAATGCCAAATCCTCATCGTGTAGACGACACGCTCACTTTCCATCAATTGAGCGATACCATGTTTCTCCAGCTTATGAGCCAGTGCAAAGCATATGTCAGCACGGCAGGTTTCGAGTCTATTTGCGAGGCCATGTACCTTGGCAAGCCCGTAATGATGGTGCCTGTGCAGGGCCATTATGAGCAAGCCTGCAATGCGCTGGATGCCGTTCAGGCAGGAGCTGGCGTAAGTTCGGAGTCGTTTAACCTGACCAAGGTCATCGACTATCTACCTAATCATCAACCGATAGTGGGCAAGTTCAGAGAGTGGACGGATCGTTGTGAAGAGCTTATTTTACAGGAGCTCCTGGGCTAGATTTTTTTGATTCCCGCTGTCTTTGGTAGCCGCTGGGCAAAAATTTTAGTAAAGATAAACACCCATCCCTTTGCCCAGCACCACCTCTACATGTTCGTCTATTGTGGTGGAGAGTTCGAAGCCCTTGTAATTGGCACTGATGGGAAATCTTTTGTGGCTACGATCAACTAACGTGGCAGTTTCAAGCCTTTTGATTTCAGCATTTAGTAAAACACTCATTCCGTAGGCCATGGTGCGCCCGCTGTTAAGCACATCATCCACCAGCACCACGCACTTGTTTTTGAGGCTCTCTGGCGTACAGTTGAGTTTTATCTCACCTGCGGAAGGATCGTCCTTATTTATGTCGAGCCTGACCAGGCTTAACTTCATTTTTGCTATGCCTTCCATTTCCTCAAGCAGCTTTTTGGCAATCTCAAACCCCTTGTCATATATGCCAACAAGCACTATTTCTTTTTCGTCGAGATTGAACTCAACAATCTCAAAAGCCATTCTTCGAAGCTTTTGAAGCACTTGAGGTTTGTCCAATATCATGTTACGGCGGGTAGCCGCCTGCTGAACCTTAGGCATTTTTACTGAGGAATTGGTAGAACTTTACTGTCCTTAAAGGTAGCAAGAATTACCATGGATTGAAGGCTGTCGACTACTTCAATTTCGCTCACCTTCTCCAGCATGAGCTTTTGATAGGAGGCAATGTCTTTGGCGATTACTTTTAAAATAAAGTCGCCGCTTCCAGTAATGTGATGGCACTCAATCACATCTTCAATCCTGTTTATCTCGTCGAGAAATTTATCAATGTTTCTCTTGTTGTGGCCCTTTAAAGTTACTTGCACAAAAGTGCTAACCCCTAAACCAATTTTTTCTGTATCAAGCTTTGCGTGATAGCTTTTGATAAGCCCGGAAGTCTCGAGCTTTTTTACTCTTTCAAGTGTCGGGGCGGGAGAAAGTCCAATTTCCTTGGAGAGTTGGGCGTTCGTAATTTTGGCATTAGACTGAAGAATTTCCAAAATCTTTCGATCAGTCTTATCCAGTTTAACATTCAGGTTACTCATCATATGGGTTGCCAAATAAAATTTGCTACAAAGCTAAGTATAATATACTTTATTCTAAAATTTTCTTGTTATCTGTCATTTACCAGTAAATTATTAAAGGAATTTGGCATTGCGTATAAAATTTTGCAATAAATTGTCACCAAAAGGAACTTCTGTCAATTTGACCTATTCCAAATAATATTCCTTAAACTACTGAAAGGTTGAATACCACTATAGAAGGAAAGGCAATCTGTACTTTACCTTTTTACGACTCTCCTAACTGCTTCATTTCCCTTGCTTTGCACTCTAAGCAGGTAGATACCTTTCGTGTAGTGAGCCATTTGAAGTGACACAGCCGTTAAGCCGGCCTTTAGCGTATAGTATTTTTCGGAAAACATCGGCTGGCCCGTCATGCTTAACACCGTAATTTCGGCATCCCCAGCTTCCGGGAGAATCAGCTCAAATGTAAGACGGTCATCGACTGGGTTAGGGTATGGGTTGTTAACGAGAAACCCTTCAGTAAATGAAAGGCAATTTGTGTTGTCATGAGGTGAAAACTCAAACTCGGTGTCCTTCAGGATGGGTACAAGTTTGATGCATACCTTTTCCACGGGATTGTTGGTTGTTACCAACTCAAACTGCAAAGAATGAGAAACCGACTTACCTGGCGCTACTGTTCCGCTGTATTTTTCTGAAATGGTGACCCGGTCATCAACTACAATTTCGATGGGGAAGTTCGTCTGCGCAATACTACCCCGATTGGCGATATTCAAAATAAACTTCAGTTTCCCTTCTGTGTCGGTGTAGTTAACCGACCGAAGTTGCAGGTCTACTTTTGGAAGAGCAACAGTGACAACCGTGCTGGTTGTGTCGGAGCAACCAAACTCATTATAGGCGACCAGGCTTACTAAATAGTCGCCCTCCTTATCAAACACCTGACTGATATCCTGCTCGTTGCTTACAGAGGCGACACCGTCACCGACGAACCAGGAATAAGCCGTCGCTCCATTTGATTCATTCGTGAAATTAACTGTCACCGGCAGTTGACCTACAGACAATGAATGACTGAAGGCCGCCACTGGTGAGTTATTAATCGTCACATTCTTGCTGATGGATATTTCACATCCTTTCTCAGTCTTGAGAAACAAGCTTACGTTATAGTTTCCTGCTTGCTTAAACTGGTAGTAGGCCTTGGGGCCGTTTGCAGAGGCCTGTCCGGCAAAATCCCATTTCCTGCTGATAATAGGATCATCTGGACTGGTGCTTAAATCGCTGAATTCTGTTAATTCGTTGACACAAGCAGAAATGAATCCGAAGTCAACTGATGGCAATTCATTGACCTGCAAAGTTTTTGTCAATGAAATGGTGCAGAGATTTTTCGTAGTTATCTGCAGCGTAACGTCGTAGCTCCCCGGATTTTTGAAAACCTCATTGACGGTTGGGGCGCTATAGAACTGATTATTGATACTCCACAAGCGGTCAACAATTGGATTGTTGGCGCTGCCGGCGGACTGATCAACAAATGTTGTGGCCTGTCCCTCGCAACCAGTGTTGATTAAAAATGCGACAGTTGGTGATGGCAGCACATCTATTTCTCTGGTAAGTATTTTGGAACAGCCGTAATTCGAGCTAGCAGACAGTTTAATAGTATATTTTCCCGCAGTTGGGAATTCAAATATCGGATTTCGCTCATTGGACGTACCAAGACCTGCAAAATCCCAGCTCCACTCTGTGATGTTGGCATTCTCGGCAGTGCTTTGATCAGTGAACTGCACCGCTGCACCGCTGCAAGCAAGATCATGTTTGAAGTCAGGTTTGGGTATTGCACTTATCGCCACTTTCTTGGTAAGGGTAGTTTCGCAGCCTAAATCATTGCGTACCGTGAGACTTACCTGGTAGTCACCGATAGTTTTAAAGAATGTTTCAGGGCTCTTTGTTGAGCTTGTGTAGCCATTCCCGAAATCCCAAGTGTAGCCGGTTATTCCGTCACCGGTGGTTGTGTTATTGAACTGCGTTGTGGGGCTAATGCAGTTGCTGCCCACGGTAAATCCTACTGTCGGTCCCTCTAATAGGTTTATTGTCTTGCTCACCGACGCTTCGCAGCCCGGTATGCCAACGGTTAGCGTAATGATTTTTTCTCCAGCTGTAGCAAACGCATAGGTGGTGTCTTTTCCCTGGATGGTGGCCTCACCATTAAAGTCCCACGTCCAGGTGACGAGGCTGTCGGGCGGGAGATCGGGAGTTCCGTCTTTCAAGGAAAGTGTGTTGTTGCTGCAAAGGCCTCCATTGTAGGTGAGGCTAAAATCAGGTTCGCTGATGTCGTAAATGCCTATGGTTTGCCTGGCCGTGTTGGAGCACCCACCGTCATTTTGTACGGTGAGAATTACTTCATATTCTCCGGCTGATGAGAATTGGTAAGTCGGATTAGGATCGGTGGAATCTTCTATCCCATCGCCGTCGAAGTCCCAGGAGTAGGTGGTGATGTCGCCGGATAGGTTTGTGGAGGTGAAGGTGGTGGGGGCTGAGAGACAAATGTTGTCATAACTAAAATCAATATCAGGAGAAACTCCACTACCCACCTCCAAACTCTTCACAATGGACGCTTTACTACCGCCGCTATGCGTACCTGTAAGTCTGATATACTTCGTTCCTGAGCTGGTATAACTGACACCGGTAGGCTCTGAAGCTGTTACATCAACACTCCCCAAGCTCCCTTCACAAA